>VTLG01004963.1_pt1 | contig 11471 bp, 20 predicted proteins | sample 4694571 | NCBI WGS metagenome assembly VTLG01 (sample SAMN12604809, study PRJNA352737) | marine metagenome | biome: ENVO:00000447; feature: ENVO:00000209|ENVO:00000569|ENVO:01000036; material: ENVO:00002151; isolation source: viral sequences binned using virsorter ... | reverse complement strand
TGGAATAAGGGGATCTGTTTTTGGACATCTTTTTTTGCAGAAGCTGCCCCATGGGGTAGAGATACCATTGGCCATCCGGGCATAGCTTCGTAACAGCTGGCGGCATCTAGCTCACCTTCAGTAACAACAATACGTTTACCGCTATTAGGAAACAAATGCTGGCCAAATAAGGTATCAGTGGAAACTCCTTCATAAGTGAAAATTTTTTGTTTGGTTTTTATTTTAACTCCTTGTAATACCCCGCCTTCAGTAAAGTACGGAAAGCGTAGAGTATCTCCGTCTCTGAAAATCCTGAACTTTTCACAAGTTTTCTCAGAGATATTTCGTTTGCTAAGCCTTTGGGCTTCTCCTTTGAGGTGGACATTCTTAGACATCGTGTGATTGTGATTTATACCTTCAGCAGGTGTATATGTTTGGCATACGAAACAGAATTTGTGGCCATCAGAGTACACTGAATTGGCATCTGATGACCCGCAATTATTGCATGGTTCGTGTGCCACAAATTCGCTAGTCATACTAACCAGTCGAGTGGAATATTATGAAACGACGTCCATGGTATATCATGACGCTCGCACCATTGAGCATACGTCGTCTTACTTGATTTAGATATTTTATTATATGGTGCTTGGAATACCATTCGTAAATCTATCGAGGGGTTAGCCTTTTTAACAGCAAGGATTTTCCTTCTGTCCTTGGCATCCCAGTATCCCTTTGTTTCAAGGTAGATACTATTTGGGAGCAGGAAATCAGGGTTATAATTATGCTGAATGGTATAAGGAATCTTAGTAGATTCATATTCATATGATACTCCGAGGCCAGTAAGAAGATCAGCGACCTTCTCTTCTAGCTTAGATTTAAATTTTACCTCTTTACTGCTCTTTAATTTAGCATAGGCTTTCTTAGCCCACTCAAGAGATTCTTCTTTAGAAGTCTTCGGTGTCTTCGGCATTTTCTGGTGGTGCGTCAGTAGCCTTGAATCCATCTGTCTTACCAAATAGATCAGCTACCTCAGCTTCATTTAATTCACCAGTGTCTACTCCAGCATCTCCTTTTACTGAAACAACTTGTACACCAACCAACTTAAGACTACTTCCATAGGTAACTCCATCCTTGAGTATATAAGGCTTCTGATAGAAACCAAGTTTAACAGTAGATCCTCCATAAAGCGGTGTCTTCTTGTCAGTAATAGGCGAACCTTCAGTATCTACTACTGGTGGTCTCCTCTCTTCATTCCAAGAGAATTTTAATTTATATTTCCCATCTGCTACCTCTTCCCAAGGTGTTGGTTTAAGTGTAGCTCTTTTTGGGTTCTTGAGCTTAGACTCTGCCCATTTTAAGACATCAGCCCTCTCAGTTTCTAGCTTGTCGACAACATCACTGCTGACAACAGCCGATAGAGAATAACCAAACTTACCAGGTTCTAGTACAGCTTGGAATCCTTCTAGTGTTACGGTATCAGTTACATGTACGTTTCTATTAGACATCACACTCAGCTCCATCTAGGGCGTCCATATCACCACCAGGCTTTGCATTACTTGGCTTTAAAGATTGTAGCTCCTTATAGAGTGAATTGCGATACTTAGTCAGTTCTTCGATTCTTACATCGAGAGCGTCTACTTGATTCTGTCTTGCTTCTAACTCAGCTTTAGCGAGCCTCTCTTCAGAGACAACAATAACTCTAGTTGGTGCAAAGAATGAATCAAATAATGAATAGTGGGATTGTAACATTAGCAGAAAAAATAAGTTGAGTCAATTACAGTAGACGGTTCAAGGTCTCCTATAATCGGTGGGTTAGTTTCAGCACCTATTTGTTGTGCGAAACTAGTCAGATAATCTTCTTTAGCAAAGAGATCCATATAAGTCTCTCTAACTAAATTAGATAATGTGGTCATATCGGTAGCTCTACATAGAACACTGTCATGTATAAGAGCTATCGGTGCATCAAAACGTGTAGCACTAAGGTGTAGTAAGCTAGCATCTAGACTATGGATGAGATTAGGAGCCGTAGCTGCCTTATGCCTCATAAGAGACACCTCATCTGTATCTTTAGCTACCTCTAACTCACATCTACCAAGTAATTGAAGTCTAACAGTCTGCATCTCACGCTTCATAAGACGTTGAACGACTATGAAACCTGATGGTGTTTCCCATTCAAGCGCATCACTACCTGATCTAATGATCTTAGATACTTCAGTTTCTATCCATTTCATCACTGACATTGGGCCAGGGACTACGTTCTGCATAGCCATTCTAACCGCCTGTACCGTGATTGTGAGTTCTTCTTTATCAATCGTAATATTCTTCTCTTCAAGGGCATCCCTGATGTAAGTACGATTAGAAAAAGGTTTGGCATTGTATGGAATTGTCATGACAGTACGTTTAACGCACTTCCGATCCCAAATATCTCGGAGACGGTCAGGTATATTCCATTTGGATACCTCAGCCACAACCTTATAAGCGTCCTGCGGCCTATCAGCAGGCAGCACATTGACGAGTTGTGCTGTCTTTTTATCTCTAGCTAAACCAGCTAGGATCTGTAGACCACTACATGTAGCGTCGGTAGCTACAGGTAGACCAGTACAGTGCTTTGTCTTCATGATGATGCAGTTATAATACTCATCACATGCAGCAAGGAACTGCCATGGTTCTTCTGCTGCCTCCCAATCAGGAAGGTTAGCAATAGGATCTTTAGCTACACGGCAGATAAGTGGAATGTTATTATTTGTCCATTCTAACCTTTCGGTCATGGTGGCCTTATCTAATCCGTATGTAGTAGCGCATTGAAATGATAACCAGTCACAAGCATTACCTGTAATTACTGACTCATCAGCAAATCTTATCAATGACTTACCAAAGTCAGTATCTTGTGGTGTGAGAAATGCAGGTATAGGATAGGCCCGTCCACGATAATCAAAAGACCAAGGTATATAAAACCTTTCCTTTAATTCAAATCTCTTGACAGCCTCCATAGTCATCCGCGTACGGCATGAACGTCTAAATGCATTAGCATTCTTATTCATCACCTCTGCAGCCGCTCTACGGTAGCTCTTACGAGCATCCTTGTTGTCTGCTATATCTACTGGTTTAGGTGGGAGAGGAATCTCTACGATTGGTATAAATTTTCCAACACTAATCTGTTTCTCTTGCAGATGCTGAGCAACCGTGACTGTGAAAGAATTTAATTTATAACCTACCTTTTGAATCTTATTGAGAAACTCTATCGGCTTCTCTCCCTGTATACGTCCGTCATCTCCACGGCGCACCATCTTATGACCACGCATTACCTCATTAAGTAAGTAACCACCTGCTTTCTCATTCGTCCAATCATTAGGCTCAATTAACATGGGCCATGCTTCAGGTGAGAATAGCTCACTAGTAGCAATTACCTGGTCCTTGATCTCTAAAAACTCTGGTGTTGGTAGTATAATAACCTTAGTTTTACTACCTAACCTTACATGTGATCTAAAGAACCATCCACTTGAATTCATTATACAGTCTAGTAACCATGAACCAAGCTTAATCTTTAGACTTCTTTCCCATGCATGCCACGGATCAACATTACATCTATTCATCATAGTACGTATTACTACAATCTTTTGATGTGTACCTATTGATGCGTGCCAATAGTTCTTCTTCAATGTTTCTAGTAAACCAGGTGCACATGTTTGATAGTGCCTCATTTGACATTCACTCTCAACAGCTTTACCTATTGCTTCACTTACATTTGATGCACTATTACTATCTAGTTTAGGTCCGAAGACTTTATCAAATGTTAGCTTACATGCAATAGCAGCTAAAGCTAATGGTTCGATATGTGAAATGTGGTGGTATATATCCTTAAATGCTACACCATTCTTACCACGTTTAATCTTATAACTAAACGTCTTATCAATTGATGCAACAACTAAAGGTAATAACGTCTCAATACTAGCAGCACCGTAAACACTAGCAGAAGCATACTCTTTCTCCTCTAATTGCCTAGTATTAGCTCTTAATTTCTTAAGACCTTGGGCAATTTGATTACGTTCAAGTTGTACTTGCTCTTCAATCTGTGCGGGTGTTGGCATGTTCGCTGATCTCGTCGTTTATTTGATCAGTTAATAGTTGTTTGATCTCCATATAATGTGGATGATCAGTTGATAACAAGTCCAATGCTTGCTTCTCATAAGATATTATATCTTCAAGCGAGCGGGTCGTCATAATTCTCCTGTGGGTAGATGTAATGTACGGCATCTGAAGTGCAGACAACAAATTCATTACCTGCATCCATGATCTTCTGAGCTCTTCTCTTAGCTGAACTCTCCTTATCATACACATACTCTCTAATCTTACCAGTCTCAAGATCAGTCTCACGTATCATACAAGCTACCGATGATGGTAACTCATATCCACATACTTTCCAATCCATTAACTCTTCAAATGATAGAGAATCGAATAATTCAGCAGGTGCATCTTTGATAGCAGCCCAGTTATTGTGGTAGTATTTCTTTTTAGACATTAGGAATAAGAGTTACGTCAACTAGATAATCATCATGCAGGCATGCTTCCTCATAAGCTTCATAAGCGATGTCGTATTCATCCCCTGAGTGCTCCATAATAAAGTCTCTACCTGATGATAGCTTAACATGATACTTAGGCATTACGCGTCCTTGGTGAGTGGTTTAAGTTTGAGTATAAGATCCTCCATAAAAGGCTCCCATACTTTATTACCGCCTGGTACATCCATTCCTTTGTACATTCTCCTACGAATAAGACAATCATACATGAACTGTGCTTCCTTGCGATTGAATTCAATAGACATACATCAGGCCGCGTGATTGTGAAGTTTAAGCTTCAACGCTTTTAACCGCTTCCTTGCTTGACGCAGTGCTTGCGGTTTCTTTCTTCCTTTGTCTTTTCGCTGGACGTCCGCGCTTGCGAACTTCATCCTGTTTGATGTATGCATTGTGTAACTTCTCATTTAACTTTTCATATTGAGGCTTTAAGTCTACCTCATTAGGATACTGGTACAACCATGCTTTAACAGCATTTAGTATTAACCATTCCTCAGTCTTCATCTTGTAGCCCTCCATGATGTTCATCATTGGTAGGTCTATCTTCTACTAGGTGATGAGAAATACTAAGGACGGGAATTGACTCCCGTACCTTAGATGTTATTAACTCGATGACTTCCCTAGGATTAGATAAAGTCTTAAACGTTAGTTTAACCTCATAAGTAGCCATTGGTCAATCCTTTGACATTAACTCTTCATATCTCTTGACAACGTAGTCATGAGCATTGAGTGCGTGTGGCTTTACCTTGTTAAACATGTCAACATGTACATCCCATACCTCTTTGAGTTCAACAGTATGTATATACCAGCGATTACGTGCATCCTTAATGTAAGATGCTGCACTGATTACTGGTATCTCATCAAGGTGAGATGGTATGATAACAGGTTCCTTATGTGTAAAGTCACGTTGCTTTGTAACTGTAACAGGATAAGTGGATTCTGTCATTGTTTTAGGTGTTGTTTTACGCCTTGATTTAGGCTTTGTTTGGGTGGTAGTCATGCTATCATCGTTAACAACATGAAGGATGTGAATCCCTCAGTAAACCCTATGATAAGGGCTTAGAGAGAGAATCATTCCACTCTTGTAACAGAGCTTCATATGCTTCCTTGCTTAAAGGTTGCATTCTATTCTCTTCATCTTCTAACTCACGTAAGCGTGCTAGAAGATATTGTTTAATTAGACTCATTGGCTGCCTCTAATACTTCATTAGCTGCTCTTTGTGCTCGGCAATGATCAAGACATTCTTGTACTCGCTCTGCTTTCTCAACTACACATCTCCTAATTCTGAATTCATCCTCAGGATCAGCGTTCATTGAGAGATGTTCAAAGGCTAGTGAAGCACCTTTAGCATCCTTATATACACCGAATAACCTTGGTTCTCCAAATGTATTAGTCATTAGTGCATAAACAGTTTTCATTTGTTATTCCAGGGTGATTTACGTGGACGGTTAACAGTACTAGGTAGTTTCTTTATTACTACCTTACGACCTTGCTCTTGCATATGATCAATAGTCATACACAATAACTTGTATTCGTTTGGCATAAGATTACCTATCGTGTTTAATGAAGGGAGTGAGTCCCTTATCCAACCTATGCAGGCTGGAGAAGAGCTTCATCTTCAACTGATTGGATGGCTATCATCTCGATGAATGCCCATACTACATGATTCTTATAGACTGTCAAGTCTGCGTTAGCTTCCTTGAATAAATCATTTAAGAGGTCGTAACCATAGTTAAGTACGAGTTCATCCAGGATGTTAGTTTCAAAGGTTTCATAGAACTGGATGGTGTCACCATAATATATGTGTTCAGTGCACACACCAGATTGACAGCCATGATTAGCAATTTCCTTGAGCTCCTCCTTGTTATAAGTGCGGAGTATCTTTTCAGTTGCATTCATGTTAATCCTTGATTGGTGAACTGCGTCCATGTTAGGACGACGATCCTACGCAGAGTTGAACTGCGACCTTGAGCGTGACAAGCTCATATTCTAACCATTAAACTATAGGACCACAGTGCGTCCGTGATTGTGAAATAAAGTGTTTAACTTTACCTACAATTTAAATACTATTTAATTAGAATTAATAATAAATACGGATTACATTGTAATTATGATAAAGAATAGAATACGACTTACACACTAATAATAATAGCTTCATTGCGTATTCTATTCAATTATGTTGATGCGCTTCGTTAATTGATAGAACTTGGCTGTAATTTAATACATTCATCAAGTCATGCGATAACTCAGCTCGTCTTACTCAACACATTCATCATAGCAGCTCTTGGTCAGGTTGCAATGCTTTGTTAGCAATACCACACATCCCATCTGAGACTATCATGAGAAGCTAGACTATCACTGCTTTATTCGGTGAATCGCCTCGCTTCATTTATACATTACATCATATCACTCTGTTTGTCTATGCTTTGTCTTGAGTCCAACACAGTATCATTAAGACTCTCGTACCCATACTATCCAATACATTACTAATACTATCATCAGTACTATCGGTAATATCCAGCTCATAACTGTACTCTCCTGGCTCATTCTTTACTCCCTTTGATTCGATACAGATCTCCTCATATTAACAAGCTGAGATCCCTTGGTATCACTGTGTTCTGCCTATTATCTCCGTCCTTGCTGCGTTTTTTTGATGAGGCTGGGGGAACTTGCGCCCCCGCGTACGACGATACTAGGCTTCAGACATTTTCGTTATTTTTCTACGGGCTTTATCAGCTTTATGAAGGATTTTGATAGCTTTCTGTCTAGAGCTGCAGTCTTGCGCTTTAGATTGAAGTTTAAATAGTTTAAGTTCGTATTTATTCAAGTTAGGGACTGTTTTAGAGCTTCAGCTAGTAATCTATAGGAGGAAGCTACATAAACTTGTCCAACCACTACTGCTAAAGTAGCTATAGACCAGAATATATAATAGTAACGCTGTTTAAGTTGTTTAGGTGGTTGGTTAGTCATGGGTAGTTTAGAAGTGGATGAGGAATATCCAATCATAGGATATTAAGAGAGGGAATTGTTTGTCGAAGACGAACGGATTCCCTCTGAGGGGGAGGGTCCACCCTTCCCTCTCCCTGTATACGTCCGTCATCTCGAGATGTATTGGTATGACTAGTTCCACATTGGGAGAGGTTTACCGTTATCTTTACCTCTAGCCTCATCACGTTGTTGTTTAGTCATACCCATAACTATGTGGTTAGCGGAGCTGTGAGGGCTCTCTAAGAAGTCTTCTAGTATAGAGTTCCATTCATCTCTTTTACGGCTGTTGATGGCCTCCTGAGCGCTAATAGAGAGGGCATCTGTAAAGTACTTAACCCCCTGTGCTAGAGCATCGAGTCTATCGTCATGTTTAACGGCACCTTTTTCTCTACACATACGGGACATTTGATAGAAAAGCATATACTGAAGACGAAGTTCTGGAGCTTCATTTTTATTAGAGTTATAATCCCATTCAATAACCGACCTATTACATATAAGGCGATGTTGATTAAGAATAGGTTCCAACGCATCAATGATACGATCTTCTTTTCTGACATTAGCTCTAACTTCTTCTACATCTATATGTTGTTTAGTCTGTTGTAAGTGTTTTTTAAAGAGTTCAGCTATCATACCATCACCAAAGTTAGTCTCTATGACTAGTTTAGTAACACCAAACTTCTTACATCCTCGAAGGATATCTAGGAGAGTGTTATCGGAGTAGCCGTCTCTATAAGCTCGCATTTCGTGGAGGTAAAGGAACCCGTTCTTTTGAGATAAGAAAGCTGCTGCTGTCTCATCTGTGCCTCGTCCGGAGGGATCAACACTGCAAATGGTTTCTGTGTAAGGGGTCCATTCTCCTTGGAGCTGCATTGGAGAATAAAAATAGTCTCCAGGGAGTCCAACTGTTGGAAGGTCTTTAATGACATTAGAGGGGTCGGAGCACCATATGCAGTTGTCGGGAGCACTGTTAGGATTGACGCTAGTGACAACCATATCAGACATTTTAAGAGGAAATTTCGCTGCATCGCTTAAGCTGGTATCCAGTTGGAATTGAAGCATATAGTTAGAACGACCCATCGATGCTTCACGTTCGAGTAGGTCGTCATGATCAAATCTATCGGGATCTGTACAGTCCCATTCTTTAGCACCAGTATCTAAATCAGCTTGTATCTGTGGTGCTAAGAGTCCGTCGTATTTACTAAGGGAAGAGGATCTGGGGTATCTTGCTGGCCAAACGAAGGGACGATACGAACGCTCTGCCAGCTTACGATAAACAGTAAAAGTAGTCTGAGGAGTCCCGAGATACATAATACGGCTATCGCTTTTGGGGGTAAGAATTGACTCTGCTTCCGTGCAAAGTTGAAGTAATTTTTCACGCATTAACTCCGTCATGGAGTTTCCAGGTACCTCTATGTCGTCCAAAATCATCAAATCTGCGCGACTTCCGGTTAGCTGTCCAGTTATGCCCACCGATTTTACGCTTGGGGCTTGGTGTGGAGAACAGTTTACGTCGAAGCTGATGCGACTCCAACGAGAGTCTTCCGCTTTCGGTTTGAGATGATTTAGCCATGGAGTTTCAATAATAAGTTTCTGTAGGAAAATGGACATGTTATCGGCTCTTTCTTTGGAGGCCGAGATAATCATTATCTTTCTTTCAGGGTCTTTAAATAGTGTCCATAACACAAAAGCGCCAGTAATCCAAGATTTACCAACACCTCTAAAGGCTTGGATCTGTAGTCTTTTTGGTCCATGCTGGAGGTAGTCGGCTATAGCGTATTGAGCTCTTGTGGGTGATGGTAGGTCAAGCTGCTCCCATAAAGCTTGCAGAAACAGCTTGAAATCGTCCTGTAAGGCGGTTATAACGTCTGTCATAGGGTAAGTATCATATTAATATTAAACGCCACCCCAAGGCCCTCCTGGGGTTATTACATCACGTTGTTGGAATATCTCATCCCGACCAGATATAATACCTCCTAAACTTGTAGGATGAAGGTCAGGTGCATAAGGATCTATACCACTAGGTTCATACATAATATTAGGTGCCGCTCCTGTACCAAAACCTTTACTCTTAACTCTAGGTATAATAGTAGTTCTACCAGTATTTCCATCTAGCTTTGTAATAGCTTTTGAAAATGCTGTAGGTCTCTTGCCTACTTTAGAAGGTTCTGCTGCCAGTAAACGTGTATTGATTCTCCCAACTTCTGCTAATAGATTTCTTTTATTTACAAGATCTTTTGGCATGGCTGTTTTCCATAAATCACTAGATCTAGGAGCACGTCCTACTAAACTAGCCATACGTGTTATACCAGCTTCTAAAGCATTATAAGCGACTGGTATATTCCCTTGTGAATCTCGTTCACCTAGGACCATACGTTGAAGATCAAAATTAGGATGACCAATTTGATTCAAACCAAACTGTTCTTGCTGCATAATCTGTACAGAACGTGCAGCATCTTGTCTAAGTGGCCCTCTTATTACCTCCATAATCTGTTTAAAAGTTGGCTTATCAGTATCAAAATACTTACGACCTTGAATACCTTCACCTTTTAAACGATTATGTATAGCTCCTTGATGTATTCGCTGTGGAACTGCAGTAAGATTTCTATTAGCATTCGCTAGATGCATATTTAATCCAGCGAATTCATTCCATATAGCTTCTAATTGTTTACGATCTGTTATATGGCCAAAGATTTCACCAACATTAGATGCTGGTAATTGTCCATGATGTAATTCCCAACCAGGAGGAATTGCCCAAGGAGTATTTAATTTCCCTTTAAACGTATCTAATAATCTAGGATCATGACTTTGAAGTACTTTTAATTCACGTTCTTCATTTTGAATCTTTCTATTGGCTTCTGCTAGTTTATTTTTTGGTACATTAACTAGGTCAGCTCTCTTACCTTCTATTCGTTTTATCTTTGCAGCTATTCTAGCATCTCTAAGTTCCCATTGTTTATCTGATATCTTACGAAGCCTATAGTGTTTAGTTAAGTATTCTATAGCAGCTGCATTATCCTTATGATTAGGATCATTGGCAATCTCCTCCCATCTAGCTAAAGTATATCTACCAGGAGCTGGTCCTATATTTTCTCTGTTTGATCTTGCTAAGCTTCTACTTAATACATCATAAGCTTCTTGACGTGACATTCTTTTACCCATCTTACTTCCTCGCTTTTCTTCGCTCGTTACCTCTGTTATAATGTGCAGAAGTCAAGCGTGTTCTATTGCTACCTGGGATATGTGCATTATCCTTACCATCACCTTTCTTGCCAGTACCAGCACGCTTAGAAGCTCTATCAGCTTTATTAGCACGCACTCTGATCTTCTTACCATGTGCTGTCTTATTATAAGCCTTCTGCTGTGCTTTATAGTTACCGTTAGCGTACTTTGCTGCCATACATCCTCCTTTCTACGAGCTCTGGATCTACAGTGGGCATAACTGCTGCAAGTTTACTCAGTGGACTACCTTCATAGGCGACACCACTTATGTCATTAGTTTTAAGCCAATCACAGGCTGCTTTCAGTTCTTGAGCAGAAGCCTCACCACTCTTGACCCTCTTAAGGAATTCAAGAGTGACGAGGTTATGAAGTTCATTGAACTGAGCTTCAGTTGCTTTCTTCATTGAAAAACTTTTCTCTTATTAGTTTAACTGCCTGATCGTCGATTTTATTATCAGTTCTAGCTGCAGCGACAGCTAAAAGGTCAACAATAAGATTCTTAACTGCATCAGTTTGAATGAATGAAATTAAGAGTGGTTTAATTAGGGTGATCATCATGATTTTAATTTGTTAGTTCTATTGGGTCAAGTGGTGTATATTCACCAGCTATTCTTTCTGCATAGTTTGACATTCCTGAGATTGGTGGAGGTAATACTCTTTCTCCAACTGATGGTCTATCTTCACCTTTTTCCCAATAATATGGTTTAGGT
>VTLG01014318.1_pt1 | contig 11472 bp, 11 predicted proteins | sample 4694571 | NCBI WGS metagenome assembly VTLG01 (sample SAMN12604809, study PRJNA352737) | marine metagenome | biome: ENVO:00000447; feature: ENVO:00000209|ENVO:00000569|ENVO:01000036; material: ENVO:00002151; isolation source: viral sequences binned using virsorter ... | reverse complement strand
AAATCTGATTGGATACATTATCATAACATTGCTTGGCGGCTAGGGGGTGAGAAACAGGGTGCGCTCTGCCGCACGACGGCGCACAAGCCCTGGCAGTATGCGACCGGCTGCACGACGCCATTTTGGGAACTCGTCAGCCGCCTTCTGAAACTGCCCGCGGTTGAGACAGGATCTCAGCGTACTGGCCTGAAAATTTCCGCTGCCCACGTTGTAAGTGAACGAAGTAATTGCAGACCACTGATTTTCCGACAAACTAACTCTAACCAATCGTACAAGGCGTTGCTCAGTTCTCTGGATGTCACGAAGAAAAAGCTCTTCGGCTTCTTCCACAGTAATAGGCCGATGATCAATAGTAACGCGACGATTATCAAAACCGTAGATGCTGCCAAAACCCAAAGTGTAGATGCCAACACAATCAGGCATAGGTTCAAGCAGAGGTGTCGAAGTATCCCCATCGTGGATACCCTCAAACGATTTAATAAGGTCCAAGCCCGCTTCATTGCAGCTTACTTCGTCCATTTGCTTGTGAGCCGTTGGCCAAACCAGAACATGATCACCGTGCTAAAGATGCCATCCAAGGCACCGCCCGCCATGAGCACTGTGTATTGTTCTGCACTTATCCAGCCCATAAACACGGCGAGATGGATCAACATGAATAAGAAAAAAACTAGATACGTTATCGTTGGCCGCACTGACGCTGAATAGTTGACCGTCCATTTGGACGCGTTCTGCATTTCAACTTGTGCGGTTGTCTGGACAGCAATATTTTGTTCTGCAATCCCAGAGATGATTGCTTCATCCCGCTTGTCTGCCGCCAATTGGGCCTGCATAGCGAGTTCGTGTTCCTTGTCCCTTGCGTCCTGTTTTTGATCCATCCATTTATTGAACATATTAGGGCCAACGGATGTGACGAGGCCCAGAACGGAACCGACAATTGACAACATGAACCTCTCCTAGTCCTTGGTTGGTGGATGAGTCGAATTGTGGATATGCTGAAGGTGTGACACCTGATCTTGCAAGACCTTCAACTCGGCCTGCATCGTGGCGAGTTCTCTGTTGCGCTGTTCGAGAGCAGCCACCGAATTGATGTCCTTGAGCACATCGATCTGCGACGAAAAAACGGCCCTCTGGCTTTCGGCGTCATCGAGCCGCGCATCAAAATTTGATTTGAATTTATCGAAGTTCTTGTGGAAAAGCTCAAGATCCTCCATGACCCTCGCCAGATTACTTTTCACAACAGCATAACCGCCTGCAACAGTGGCTAATAGCAGAACGCCCTGGATGGCGTGAGAAGCGGTCAATTCCATTTCACCATCCCTTTACCCACCGATAGAGTGTCGGACGCCAGCTAATGTAACCGTTATAATCTGGTGTTTTGAACCACCGCCAAAGTTTCCGATCAGCGTATGTTAACATCAACATCAGTTGTCGCCGCCCACCAAATAAACCAGACCATCGCGCCAGCAAAAAGTATCACCGCCGCTGCCTTTAAAATTTCAGTCAAAACCTTCTTGTAAAAAGCGGCTTGTTCCTCGGCTCTTTGCCGGGCCGCTTCAATGCGCTGTTTTTTTATTTCCTTCTTTTTCCTGATCCTCTCGGCCCGTTCTTTCTCAATAGCCGACCAGGTGCCAACTCCCCACTTTGTGTCCACCTCCTTGCGGAGTGCCGCCAGATTAAGATCAAGTTGCTTCTGTTCAAGCACGTCAGAGACAACTGTTCCCATCGAGGTGTCGTCATCGAAAGCCTCGTCGGTTTCTCCACTTCGCATGGACACAATTTGCTGCATCCGCGACTTGGGTTTGCCCTTTTTTTTCCTTGCTTTCTGTTGTTCAGCTTGAGCGTGGAAGAGCTGATCAAGCCCCTGGGCAATATCCCTTACACCTTGGGCGCTCTTGACGAGCGTCCTAGTCGCTGTGATAGCGGCGGCCACTGTTAACGGGTCCAAAACTACTACCCTCCGTTCTGATTGTCGGCAATTCAAATTCCTGCCAACTGTCGCCTGCACTCGTCAGCAGGGTCAAACCACCCGGTGTTGTGACGATGACAGTCCATGTTCTTTTTCTTGAAACAAAAATTTCAATGACATGACCACTGCCAGCTCTTGAAAGAATGCGTCGGGATTCTCCGTGTTTTTCTTTCAACCACTTGATGAGATGATCCCGATCTTTAATGACAGTCTGTGCCGACAAATCGCGCACAAAAAAAGCCGCCACAAGGACGACTGTCAGGACGACAAGGGTGCCGGTCAGGACGGCTCTGACGGCCAAGTGATTGTACCCTTCACACTATTATCGTTATAAGAAGCTGGGAGATCCCTCAACTCTTTTCTGTATGCTACCCATTCAGCTTTTTTGTCATCAGTTAATGCGGAATCAGATAAGGTGGTCCAGTCACATGCAGTTAATTTTTGATTACGCTCGTTTCTAAGTGCAACCCACGATTTGGCTGCGTCACCATCACTCCATGCTGTTTCTCGCGCCACACACTCATCGATCTCGGCCTCGCTGAGAGCGACCCGCTCTGAGTTTACATATTTATGTGTGTAGTCTGATCGTGCCATAATGTTCTCCTAGCTGTTTTTGAGTCCTAGTACTGTTATAGTACCGCTCTCAATGTTGCCACCTGAGAAGAGGACTTGAAAAGCATCAACATCTGCTGAACTTAAACGACGACCAGCACCAACAAAAAACCCACCTCCGCTATCACCGTTGGCATTTGTCAAATTGACTTGCCACGTTACGTTTGTCAGCTTTGCCAAATGGGGTGCATGTATCATCACATGACCACTTACTCCATCTTCTCCAGCAGCAGACCCAATACGAGCATTGTTATCTGCTTTGTCGCCGTTAAGAGAAATAGCTGTTGCAGAAAACTGATCATGAACAGACCCACTACCGTCAACACCTAAAATGTCATTGCTGTAGTTGGCTGAACCGCTATCGTAGCTCGATCCGCCATTAGTCGATGTGCGAACCCAAAGAAACACCTCATCGTTGGCCGGAATGACGTTCATCAAGTACATCATATAGCCGTCATATGCGCTTGCATCTACGGCTGTAAAATTAAAGCTTGCTGCCGAAGAGAGATCAGTCGAACTAATTAACGCCCAAGCACCGCCACCGGCTAAATCCAAAATACCTTGCACAGTGTCGCGTTTCGTGTTGCCGCTGTCGGATACATCGCCTAGTAAAATTGAGTCGCCGGCTGCAACCGTGACTTCAGTAAAATCTGCAACCAATGCATCTTTGAGTTTCGTTTCATCAACCGCGTTGTTGGCAATCATGGCTGTGGCCACAGTGCCATAACTGACATCGGTGCCGTCGCTTTTTAGAACCGTGTTAGCTGACCCAACTGCCAGCCTCGCTGTCGCATTGCTGCTGTCTCGTGCGATGATGTCGCCGCGTGTCGTCATCGGATCAGACAAAGATCCAGCGTTGCCGGATCGCGTAAATTCAATAGCTACGGCGTCGGTGTCAGCGAAACTACCGTTGCTGTCCACATGCGTAACCGCCAGTTTGACATAACCACTGGCATCAGTAGATGCGCCGGATAATTTGTAGATCGCGTAATTTGCAGGGGCTGACTTCTTCGTAACCCGCACCTGACCACGGTCAGCCGTGTTAGTGCTGTCGTCCCATGACAAAATGTATGCTGATACATCCGCACTATTAGCGTCAGCATCGTCTATGTAGATTGCGGTCACGCTGCCTAATGTGCCGTTGTTGAGCCGGATGATGCCGGTTCCGGGGTCGCTGTCCGTTGTCGTTGTGCTAAATGTATAGTCTAACCCCGCATAGTCGCTGTCGCCGGATGGAGAAAATGCAACGCTAATTTCTGCGTTGTTCGACATGGACGTTGAACCAGCCACATAACTTACTGGCACTTTTGTATAGCCACTCGCATCCGTAACCGCGCCCGTGACCTTGAAAATTACCATTGGTGATGCAGGGTTGGGATTACCAGCAATTGTAATGTAACCCTTGGTGCTACCAGACGTAGCGTCATCCCAAGACTGAACCCATGCGCTGATGTCTGTGGTGCCGTCGCTGTCATCAACATACATAATCGTAGCTGAGTTCAAGCTGGCGTTGTTTAGCCGGATAAATCCAGCGCCCGGATCAGCGTCTGCGGTCGTTGTAGAATATTGCATCGACACACCGCCCATCATGCCCGTTTGGCCAATGGGAAGGCCCAATGCTAATGCGCCAGAAGATGTGGTAAATGATGCAGTGGCTGTGCCAGGAGAGCCAGAAGAGGTGGCAACATTTGAAACGCTGACGCTGCTCACGCGGCCAGTTGTATTCTCTAAAGCATCTGCGTCTGAGTTCCACCCCAGCAATTTTGATGCACTTGGCTCTGGGAGCGCAGCAGAAGCCCCGCCCGTGTAAGTGTCTGGAAACTTTGTCGTCTTGTCTATATCGGTTTGCTGCTCCTGCTGCACCATCGCCAAACGATCAAGCGCATTTTCGTGCGTATCAGCCGCAAAAGGATCATTGGCCGTGTAGTCAGTGGTTTGTGTCTGCGTCGTTTTGCGCCGTATGTGCCACTGAACGGTATCGGCGGGAGCTGATGCGGCAACAACGGTGCCAGTCGATCCGCTGCCCCCTGTGACGGTGTAGTGCGTGGTGTAGCTTTTGGTCGTTTCGGCCCCTGTCGCTATGGTTCGTTCAATAACCTCCAGCTCTGCACTGCTGCCCGTTCCCTGAAAGGCAAAGGTTGTTGGAAATGACGTTGTGGACCCATCCCCCGTGTATGATTTGGTGTTTGTTGTTGCCGTTACCGTCATTGCATCACTCCGTTCCTGGCACAGATTAACGTGTTAACTCTCGCACTCTTTCTTCAACTACTATGATCTGCATAGTTTCTAATTTGTCAGCATGAACGCTGTCGTTCATTAGCCACGCAAGGCCCTCATTTCGCCCGCCTTGGATGGCACTGCGTAACAATATTTCCTTTCCTTTGTCCGTGGCTTCTGCGTAAGCAGTTCCACCATCCGATCCGGTCACTAATTCTTTGGCTCTAATAAATGCCAATTGGCCCGCCTTTTTTGCGTAGTCATAATATTCAAATGGCAACAGCTTATAGTCGCTTTTAACGCCAGGAAGTTTTTCAGACAGCGGGCCAATACTAAACTTTAAGCGGTCCATCTCCGCATCAACCGGATTTGGCTTTGCCTTGCTGGTGTAAATGGGATTGATCATGCCCGTGCCATAGGGGCCAATTTCATTGACCATCGGCCTGCCCCATAGATCGATCTTTGCAGGCAAACCTTTTGACCAACCAGGGACGTCTTGCCTCACGGCATCAATCATCCCGCGAACATGGCGCACAGTTGGATCACCCTGCTTTTCTATCTGTGCTATGACGCGAGGAGATAGAGATTTAATAAAAGCATTAAGGGCCCTTTCACCCTGCTTATCGGGGTTCTCAAGAACATCAATAATTTTTGAAAGCCCTGACATATACGTTTTGTTCGTGACGTTTTTTGTAAAAGCCAAGATTGTTGCTGCGACAAGTTTCTGACCATCTTCCTCGCCAATCATGCCTGTGACTTCCCAAAGATCAGCAGTTAGGCCGAAAACAGTCGCAAACGGCTCAACACGTTTATAGGAATAGTACCGGTCACCAATTTTAAAGCTGTAAGGTTGCCAGCCCTGCCTTGTTAGGTTTGCCCTTAATTGCGGATCGCTGGGGCCACCACCCGTAATAAGACCTTTTTCAGACATGCCTATAATTGATGCGCTGGTTGCTGTGCCAAGAGCCACCCTAGCTCTCGCCAAATCAGCGTGATGCCCACCTTTCAAAAGAGCTTCCCTATAATTGTTAGCGAGCATATTCATGGGGGTAAATTCCCACGCACGGGTTAAAATATTTGTGGGAGTTTTAAGAAACGGAATAAACCAGCGCACAAATGCGTTGTTTGAAAACCCCTGCATGTTTTTACCAATCGTTCCAAGATCATTGGTAAAAGTAACCAGTTGGCCAAAATCCATTGACGCTTTCGTTGCTTCTGCTGTGGGGTTTTCAATTCGATGCGCGAGAGCTTCCGCAAATTCACCCATGCGGCTGCCTGCTTCATCACCATACTCAAGAGCGGTCTCACGATAGGCGCGGGCATATAACTCCATGCGCTGGCCTAGCACTTTAAAAAACACATCGCCCATCGCTAGGCCTTTGGTTGCACCGCGACCCATTGTTAAAAGTGTGCCCGCCAAATCAAATGCCTGCCCTGCGTGGCCGCTCATCCCAAACGCTTCAGCAGAAAACGCTTTTTGACGAAACTTTCTCCCTGGCTCAACTTTTGCTAGGCCCATTTCTGGGTTTTTAAATGCGGCACCTGCTAATCTGACAGCATCTTGATAAGCCATCTTTATGGCAAACACCATTGCAGTGGCTTCGCCACCCTGCACACCGTCTAATTCGCCTGTTTTGGCGCGTCTAGCACGGGCAAAGGCAGCGGCTACACCGCGAACTGGCACCTGTCCTAGCAAGTGCCCGCTATTACCCAAGATGTTGACAACATGCGTTACTGGATTTGAAAGGAGCGCGTTTATCCACACCTCATACGCAGCATCCCAAGTCTTTTGCAGGCCCGTTTTATTCATCAAACGAACATGCTTTGCCCGCTTTTCAGGCGAAGCAAGCTGCACATGCAGACTGGCCACTGTTCGCATGTAATCCAAACCGCCGTTACTTTGAACCATTTGGTCAACTATGGCCTGGTTCACTAAATTTTGTTCAGCAGGAATGTTAAAGGCCGACAGTGTGCGGGCTATTTCTGTTTGTGCCCCCTTTACCTTGGCTTGAATGCCTGCGTGGAGAGCAGAACTTCGCTGCAAAGTTACCGCCAACTCTTCAGCACTTTTAAAGCCTGCTTCAAGCATCGCCTTGTTGTCGTTTTCCGCAAGCAGCTTCGCCAGACTGTCCACCTTTTGTGCAGACCAAACGAGCAAATCGCGGGCAGCCAGCATATTAGCGGCAACCTCTCCAGGCCTTTTCCCCTCAAGTATCTTCCCACCTAAAACCTTTTTCATTAGACGGCCATGCGAAGAGCCAATAAGGTCAGCCATCTGACGGGTTGCTTCATGCTGTATGCGTTTACCAGCTTCGTCAGAAATTTCATTGGCATACACTTTTGAGTGCGCGGCGATTACCGCCATCACATCTTGATCAGTGTCTAAGCGATAAGCGTTGAAATCATCCAGAGCGGAAAACGGCGTGTCATTGGTAAACCGCTGATACTCCTCGCTGACTTCTGAGACCTTGTGACGCTGAACTTTTACTTTGACGGTCTTTGGCACTGTGCCAACTGTTGAAGCGGCTGTCCCTTCTCTTTTGATTTCTCCCGTTAGCGGGTCTGGAACAGCATCAGAGATTGCTGCATTAGCATCGTCTATTTCGGTAGCAAAGGGCAGCTTTTCAGGCTCTTTTGCTTCATCGAAAGTGCCTTCTGGTGCTTTGCGTTTAAACTTTTCCCCTTTTTTTCTGGCTTCGTCTAACAGATTTTCTGCTTTGTCAAAGGCTGAAATAACTTTGCCCATACCAAACCCAGCGACTTGCACCTCTTCACCAGGTACTGCCTCTGCCTGAGTACCGGGGGGATCGACAGGCACAGGAAATCCACCGTCAATTTGCCCATCAAAAAACCCCGGATCTTGCGGGACCGGGGCTGCTTCCATATTTTTATCTAAAAGAGGTTCAATTGACATTTTCTTGCGCCTGCATCCCGCCTGCTTCCCATCGCTCTTTAGCCGTTCGCAAAAGTTCTTGTGCCTTCTTTGATTTCAGCATCCTGGCGGCAAGCACGCCAAACGGTATTGCACTTGCTGTAGCCACTGCACCGCCAATCGCGGCATCCATTTTGCCAGTGGACTCGACGCCTCTCTTAAATTGTTGGATGCCCTCTTGAATGGCGAAGATTTCTCCTAACCCCAGAAAATCTGTTAGTCCAATCCCAAGATTTGGGGCCGTATCATCCAAAGGATTTCCCCCAAATATCTTGTTTGATAACATTCTGGCGTCATAAGCCTTCATGCCAAATTGTTCCATCAACATATCTTGGGTTGAGTAGAGAAACTTTTCACGCAACGTTTCTGGGCCGCGATTGGAAATTGACAATTCCCCGCCATACAGCTTTTCCTGCTCCGTTGCATCGCGGGTAGAAAGCACCTTTTCTTCCATTGTATTTTCATCACCAATGCCGACTTTTACCATTTGGTCACCTTCAAGCCGCTCTTCAATGCTGTCGTACACAGGTGTTTCAAACAACGCTTGACCAGGATCAATGCCTGCGCCCTCAAGGTCAGCCCAATCCAGAGAGCTAACCGCGTTAGCGTGTTCTCTGGCCTGAAGGTAGATGTTAGAAATATCCGTCATTCTCGGTCCTTTTTCGCAGCTTTTGCCGCCTCTTGGATGCGGGCCCGCTCCTCAATTCCTAGCTTAATTTTATTCAGCAAACTCGTCTCTCTGGTAAATACACCGTCAGAAATTTGGCGCGCATTTTTTTTCTGCAATAAAAGTAATTTGGCAGCCGTTACGTCTGCTTCCTCCCACTTTTTTAGATTGCCAGGCAAGCCATCCATAAATCTGGGTTTCATAAGACGATTTAATCGTGGTGCTTTGTCTAATACTCTCTCAAGCAGATCATTTACATATTCCCCAGGCTTGTCTCTATACGGGCTGTTATCGTCTAACATCTCCGCATCATATTCAGTAAGTGCAGCTTGCGCTCTTGCACTTTGAGGCTTTCCTTGTATCGATTCCAAATAAGACGCACCCTCTGGAATATTTAATGTGCGCCTGAGGCGTTTGCGCTCCCTCGCTATAGGGCCCATTTTAGTCTGCTCAGTCTCAAGTTTTTTAACTAAAGACAATACCTTAGTAAGATCGCCGCCAGTCAGTTGGTTATTGTTTACCAAATCAGTAGCGCGGTCTTTTATGGAATCAAATGCTGCTCTCTGCTGACTATCGGGTAAATCCAAAATATCATAACCATCTTGCATTAATTCATTAAAAGAAGGCACATGCGTTTTGAGCTGATCTGGAGCTGTAATTAATGTCTGTAAAGCAGCCGCGTCTTTTCCAGTTAATCTTTCGTCTCTAATAGCTTGTAAAAAATATTCGGGCGTATATTCCCACACTTCCATAGCAGCCGTTTCATCACCATCATCAGCCGCATCAATTTTTACCTTTATACTTCCAAATAACTTTTGTTGGTTTTTCTTTAATAGCTTTTCCTTGGCATTGTTTGTACGTGTTTGAGACGCATAAAATTGAGACAATCGGGATTCCGCATCTTTAACCAACGCCTTTTGATCTTCTGGGTCCACTTTATTCCACCAAAACTTTAGCCCCTTCGGTAAATTTTTGCCGCCTTCTAAAAGGTCTTTATAGGTTTGCTTCATTTCCACTTCGTTTTGGCTCTGTGAGCTGACATTTATGTGATGCGTGAGCGCAGATTTGGCATACCTTCTGGTAAAGGCCACGGTTTTTGTGGCTGCCTGATCTGCACTATAAACGCCATTAGTAACACCGTTTTGATAGCTCGCATGAACGCTGCCCAGCGTTTTTAGGTCAAACCCATTAGTTTTAGACAATAGAATGGCATCGTCTTCGTTTTTAATAATATTGGCTTCTAGTTTTTGGGTGGTTCGCTTAACCGCCGCAGCTTGAAACTTAACAAAAGCACTTGAGGAATTTGGCCCCCAGCTCTTTTCAAACAGTCGTCTGGCGGATGGCGACATATCCTTCGTAGCGTTGTTGTATATGTCGCGTGCTCGCTTGCGATACTCGGTTGTCGCTTCCGTTATACCCATCTGTTTTAGATCACTCGCCGTGTTTAATGAAGCCAGATCCAACTGCGTAATTGTATTGGCATTTGTGACAGCCTGTGACTGCTGCGCCAACAAAGCCTGATTTGCAATCTGGCCAATTGTCTGTCCGAATTGTGCCATTGACTGACCAAGTTGCGCCGAACCATCATTTGTCTGGGCTGATTGAAACGGCAATGTCGCCGCTGGCGTTGTGGAACCAACAGGAGTAACTAAAAATTTAGGCATATTTGCTCCTCTACAACCCTAGTTTCCAATGCCACCAAGCAACGAGGTTCCAAAGCCGGTTGAAGGTTTTATGACGCCATAATCATAGGCCCTGTAAAGCCCCGTTGCTGCTGCCCCGGCACCACCGATCAGACCACCAAACATTGCATTTCGTGCAGCAGAGCGTTGCATACTGGCTTGAGCACGGAAATCACGGGCACGGCCCTCCTGGCTCTGCGCCTGAATTTCGGCTTTATATCCTTCATCCAACGCATTCAATGCAACGTTCAGGGCATTATCAACCTGTGCGTCCAATGGATTATCCTGATCAACAAGCACGTTCCCTTTGGCAGCCGCTGCACGAATACGCCCACCTTGCTGGCGGCCACGTCTGCTGACACGGCTCATGTTGACCGCACCAGCCGCCCTGGCGTTTGCTGCGTTCCTAATCGCAGTTGCAGCATTAGCATCGTTAATGGCTGCGCCTTTCCTGTACTGGCCTGCTTGTGCCACACCGCTATATATAGACCCAATTGCACTAGCCGCCGTAGCAACCCCTAGTAATACAGGTGGACACATATCTGATTACCCATCATTGTTTGTTAAACGCGTAACAACCGATGAAACGGTCATTGGGAAAGGCTGGTCCTGCACAATAATTATTTGCCCTTCTGTTTCCCAGCCACCATGAAAGAACACAGTTTTGTCTCCTGTAAACAAGGGAGCCGAACTGTCCATAGGATCATCGCTATCTCGAAACAGTATCTCATCAAGATCACTCACGCTAGGCCCGTACTTGCAGCCCAGCGTATTGATGAAGCGGATCATTACCTCAAATATACGCTTGGTCTTACCCTGCGCCGTCCCGTCTTCGCTACCAATCTCAGGCCGCAAGGTCTTTATGGTTGATTTGTAACCAAGCCCGATTTGCGCCTTTGTGAGTGTAGGCGAGAAGCTCGACAGCGCCCCTGAAGAAACGTCCTGTGGAACGTAAAAATCACCGTTGCCAAGTATGCTTGCCGTCTGCCCTTCAAGGTGGTCCAGACCCGTCACCGATGCGGTAGCCGTGCCTGAATATGTGAGAGCACTGTCTGAAAAGATACCGTCTTCTTTTAGATCGCCGTCATCCGCATTAAAGTTTGGTGCAAAATATTCAATATATTGGCGTGTCACCCCGTTGATGGTTCTTTTGCAGATCATCCATAGTTGGTCAGCCCCACTCCCCGGTATGGTTCCAAGGCTGGTGACCTGTGCAATATTCTCATCTGTTGTTGCAAGGCGCGTTGTGTCGCTGGTTGTGACTGTCAAATACCCGATGACACTATGATTGGTTTCCGTAACTGTCACAACATTGGCAGCAGGATTGGTTGCTGTCAGGCCCGTCGTGGCAGAGCTTGCCGCAATTCGGGTATAGATATTGTCTGCTGTCGTATCG
>VTLG01010202.1_pt1 | contig 11473 bp, 10 predicted proteins | sample 4694571 | NCBI WGS metagenome assembly VTLG01 (sample SAMN12604809, study PRJNA352737) | marine metagenome | biome: ENVO:00000447; feature: ENVO:00000209|ENVO:00000569|ENVO:01000036; material: ENVO:00002151; isolation source: viral sequences binned using virsorter ... | reverse complement strand
AATCCCTAATAAGGAATAGTTTTGTAGTCATACCAGTCCTTCTGTATATATGGGTTAGTGCAGCGACAAGATACTTACCACTGAAATGCCTATCCTGTTTTACATTCTCACCATCTTCTTGTGATGCTGGTATCACTACTTTCACAATGCCACCTGCTGCAAGAGATGTATTTCCTGGTACTACTATGTTTAACTTGATTGCCTTAAGTAAATTATACCTCGCTGCTGCATATTGTGCAACTGCCATAGCATCTACGTCAGGGTTTGTTCCGTTATTCGGATTTCCAGTACTGGTCTGATTCTTAGTTCCAGGTAATGCTCTGATCTTCATCCTAGTTGGTTGTGACTTCTCTAGGTCAAAGAATTGTGGCACTGCAAATGGTGGGTCTTTCTCTAGAGTGTCTGCCTTAGCAAATACATGTTTGAAATTCAATATTCTCATCTCGTTTATAGTACCACCTGGTGCTGTGCCCATTCCAGTACCACTATCTGCTGTTACATTGGTGGCTTCTTCCTCCTCTGCTTCCTCTTTACTACCTGAAGGTGGTGCAAAACTATCCTTCTGAGATGGTAATGATATACCTATCGCAGCAGTTTTATAGGTACCCAACCTCATGTTAGCTAAGTGATTTGCTTTATCAGGATAAGTAAGTGACTCAATAGCATACATTGGGTTTACACCTGTCTGTGCCTGTTGCACATACCTATATGTGTAAATACCATTCTGTTCACCATGACCTAGAGCAAGACTATCAATAGATCTAAAATTAAACCCATTCCTATTCTCCCAGAACAAGAATCCAGACTGCTTCTTATCTGCTTTACTCTCTGATAATCTAGTTACCTTGTCGGATACGAATGCTATAGCATCACTAGGTTTCCAACTACAAGACACAAAGGTAATAGGAGAATGATTCTCAAAATTATCCTTCCTTATTTTCTTACCACCCTTACACTTAAGCCACTTCTCACATATAATTTTAGGTATACAATCAGCTTGAAGAGTGCCTTCACCTGGTCCAAATGCTTTAAATACCTTATTACCTTCATCATGATACATCTCTGGAGATATACAATGTAGGATATACATTTGTCCTCTCTCAGTCTTTGATATACTACCAATCTTATAAACCACTAGAGTAGTATCCAATGGATCCTTATTGATAGAAGAAGCAGTGGTCATCTTTATTCTGACCTTCTCACCACCCTTCAGACGACTATTAAAGTCAACACTGTCTAAAATACTAATATCACACCTAATAAAAGCAGACTCTATAGACTCGTGATAAGAGAATTGTAATACTAACTCTGTTATATCATAAGTATCACCATCACTACCTTCCGCATCACCTTTTACTTCAGTAAGCTGTAACTTATCAATCTTAAATTCTCTGGGAGAATCTCCTGCTTGTATAGATCCCTCTGGTGTGACACCATATGAAATCTTTGACCATGCATCTGTTACATCATTAATTAACTCTAAAAATGGCATCTTACATAAACTCCACAGGATCTGTTAAAAACTCAGCGATCAAACCATACTTAGGTTTTAGATACTTATCAGCATCCATATGGTCATCTCCTGGAATAAGGATAGGCACATCATCAACTGCACTAGATCCTATTGGTAGACCTCCACCACCAGCATTAATATTTACAATGCCCTGTGATTCGTTAATTGACTTTTGCAATTTCTTATATCTTTCTTCTTGTGCTTTCTGTTTAGCATTATCTATGATCTCACCTGTCTTCTTCATTATACCAGAAGCTTGATACAATGAATGTCCTTGCTTATCAAAATCAAAGAATCCACCAGTTGCTTGGTCAGCAGCACCTGCTAACCATCTCATTACACCCTTTGGTTTACCCTCCTCATCCTTTGCAGTAATTATATTCTTTGCTTTATTACCAAGCCACTTCGCTAATCTTACTTGAGGTGTCTTATTAAGAGTGTCCTTCAACCAAGATCCCATTCCCTTCTTTCTCTTGGGTTTCATTATTTCACCACCAGCTTTATAAGGTCTTAGACCTTGATCATATGCTTTCGGTAAAGAATAACCTTGTCTCTTAGCTTGACCCATTCTCTTTGCAGTGAGTCCAGGACTAGTCTTAGTAGCAGGAGTATCAAAAGGTACCACAAATGCTTTACCACCTGCCTTTCTACCAACCCACTCTTTACCGTGACCAATGAATGATGTTCTCTTACCATCTAATGATACAGGATATCCTGACTGAGGTCCATTAATCCAACCACCCTTAGCAAAACTACCAGGGGCAGATTCCTCATCTCCCTTAATTACCTCTACTCCACCTGTCTTTCTATGCTTCTCAAGATATGCTATCTGCTCCTCATAACTCTTCTTCTCATCTTTAGACATACCAGGATGCATACGTGCTCTCACCCTAGCAATCTTCATATCAGTTATAGTATCAGGAGTAACATCACCAGTATACTCCATCTCACCAGTTTCAAAATTCATCGATGCACTACCTTCAGTAGTAGATGTTATGGTCTTACCACCTTCACCTTCTTTTCCTGTATCACCTTTGACATCTCCACCCTTTTCATCCTTTCCACCAGTGAATAGTTTCATCACAGCAGTTAATGCTCTGATACCTAAGAATAAAGGTGCGAACATCACCTGTAGTCCCACACTTATTATCTTACCTATCAATGGCATATGTGGTTCTACAACCTCAAGTATACCACTCATAAATGCTCCGAATGTCTTAAAGAAGTCTTCAAGTGGATCCTTAATAGCTGATAATACTTGATCAAATATCTTACTAACCTGTCCAAAGAAGTCCTTAACAGGTCCGATGATTGGATCTAGCATAGGACCTATTGTTTTACCAACAGCACCACCTGCCATGGTACCAATCATACCACCTACAGCACCCATACCTGGAATACCAGACATCTCACCCAGTTTAGCACCGATCATCTGACCGCCAGTAGCACCGACACCAGCACCAATTGCTTCTCCTTCAGTACCACCAGCAGCAAGTACTGCTCCTCCAGCAGCAACACCAGCACCTAGTCCTGTAGCAATCTTACCTGCCTTACTGGAGAACCAATTACCTTTCTTACCTCCTAACTTCTTGAGTTGGAACTGCCTGAGCTTTGCATCCTTACCCTGTGCCCCAAACAGATTCTTAAGAGCATTAGTTATACCTCCTATCACCTTACCAGCAGTGCTTAGTAATAGCTTAGGATTCTTAAGGAATACCAGACCTGCGAATAACGGTACAGCACCCAGTAGAAACTGAACTACACCAAATAAACCTTTAAGACTTAAGGGATTCTCTAGGAAATTAATAATACCATCAAGTGCCATCCCTCCTAGGAATGAAACAACATTGAATACAAACTTACCAATAGCTGATAATATCTGAATAAGTTTCTGCACCTTCTTTGGATTATTACCTATCCACATAAGGACTGGTATTGCTATTAACTTACCTAACCAGCTGAATAACCCCAACAAACTCTTGAATAGTGCTGATCCTGTACTCTTTACACCTTCTACTACCTTCTGACCAAATGGTTTTGGTTTAACCTTCTCTGCTTCCTCTTCATCTTTATTTCTCTTATCTAACTTCCTTTGCTTCTCTGTTGCTTTATCCTTCTTCTGCTTAGATATCTTCTCTACCTTCTTAGTCTTATCTTCTTGTTTAAGTTGAGCAGATTTATCCTTTATACCCTGTCTAATACTATCCTTCCATGCTTCCAACATAAACTGTGTGTTGATAGCAATGCTATTGAGAGTACGTCCTAAAGCATTAAGACCCATCATGACAGAGGTCATTCCCCTTTGAATGCTCTTCTCAGTCTTAGGTAATCTCGCAGCAGCAGTTAACGGTGTATAAGAATTCTGTTTACCTTCGATCCCTTTATAAGAGATCATCTTATACAACGCTGCTTTCTGTACTTTAGCTTTTACTTCTGCCATTTATCAACAAGTGAATAGTGGTGATGGTGCAGTATATACTGGTGTGGCTTTATTACCAGCAGCAATATTATTTATGACTGGTACTGTAGATTGTATAGTAACTACCCTAGGAGGTAATATTATATTCTCTATATCAGTATCCCTCTCATTCTTATATTGGAATTGTTTGAGTTGCATATCCCTAGTCTCAGTCATTGCCTCGATATCACCTAGGTCTGGTACATTACCACCCATAGCAAGTTGTGGTACCTTATAGACACTCTTAATAGGTTTAGTCTTTACCTCACCTCCTTTTGCAAAGTTATCAGCTACCCATGATTCACCTATCTCAAGGTTATGTCTCTTATAGAATGCCTTTGTCCTTTCTCTTGATTCCTCATCACTTAACTTCTGTGCTTTACTCTGCTTAAAGATAGGATATAGTATCTCTGGTTTGATATGATTAGCTGCACTACCCTCAACAACATCTCTAATAGTATGATGAGGTTTAAGCAACTTCATACTAATCAACTTACCAAGAATATCATCATTATGCTTCATAAGGATGTGATAATAGATAGATCCCATTACCTCATAAAATTCCTTCTCCTTCTTCAACTCAACTATCTCACCATTTTTAACATGCTCTGTGATCTTTTTAGTAAACCTCTGGAAACTGTATACAAATTGAGGTGGCTCGATATCCTCATTAGTAAGTGAGATTCTTGTTGGTCCACCACCAGCAAATGACTGTAACTTCCTAGCAGGTTTACCTTTAGTGATAACCATCTCACCACCATCACCAAACTCTTCCAGTTTCACATCCTTACCAGGATCCTTACGTCTTATAACTTTCCATGCAAATCCTATAGGATTGATCATAAAGGCAAATATATTCTTAGCAGCTTTAATAATGAAACTTATAACACCTCCAAGTACCTTGAGTGCACCACCCAATAACCACTGGATAGGTTTCATTATCCATCCAATTATATTAAATAATACCTTACCAATCTCTCCTACGAATTTAAAGAAGGTACCTAAGAATTCTGTGATACCTGTCTCCTCAGCTACCTGTTTGATTAAACCCATCCACATCCCAAACATCTTCTGAATAGGTTCAAACAGTGGTTTAATCAATGGTAGGAATGTCTTACCTACCCATTCACCTAAGAAACTACCAATAGCATTACCTACTATAGGTGCAAATGGACCTAGGAATGGACCTAATAATGCAGTACCAGCAGCAGCACCTAACATACCTCCTGCTGCCTGTCCAACACCTGCACCGATTGCTTGAGTCTTATCCTCACCACTAGCAATACCTGTTGCAATACGAGAGATACCACCGACAACAGCGAGACCCTTCTGTGCACCAGGTTTCATTAACTTACCACCTACCTTCTTACCAACATTCTTACCTGTCTGTAATCTGGTAGGGTTATTTACTCTATTATTAAAACCTTTACCAACCTTCCTTGCTTGGTCATTCTTACCCTGTGCTCTTAACTTCTTCTGCTGTCTCTCAACTGACTTCTTCTGTGCTTTATACTCTTCTTCTGTGTATATCTTACCAGTTTCTTTATCCTTATATCCAAACTTACGCCATTGCTCTTGCTTCTTCCACTCTACTTCCTTCTCACTAGTATTCTTGAATAGACCAAATATCTTCTTACCATCAGATACCATCTTTAAAGGATTTAAAAGATACTGAAGTGTCTTAAACCCAGCAAATATCTGAAGGAATCCAAATAATGCACCTAATGTCCCTTTAATTGGTCCTTCTTTAAACCCACCAAATACATTAATAATTCCACTAGCTAAAGTATCGATACCCCAAGTAGCGATCTTAAAAGCAAACTTACCTATTGATATGACTAAGTTGAATACCTTACCTGCTCTCTTAGCTTTCTGAGGATCACTCAACCAGTTGAGTAATACCTGCATCATTACAAATTTGAATATAGAAGTTAAGAGTTTAGTAAAGTTACCAAGAAACCCACCACCTGCTTGTTTTAACTCACCTGGTGGTTTCTCCTCTTCTGGTGCTGCCCCTGGTTCTGGTGGTGCTTCATCTTTCTTCTCTTGTTCCCGTCTATTCTTAAGACGGAACATACTTCGGAAACCCTTAAACCATTTCTTAAATCCCTTCTCTTCATCCTTCTGCTCTTCTTTCGCTACCTTAGTTTCCTTCTCAGTAGTAGTTGATAACCATTCCTTCTCAAACTGAATCAGTTTATGAGTCTCTACATTATTGTTAGCAATATTTTCTACTACTACACCAGTACGATTGATACCCTTCCGAATTTCATCGAAACTTCCAGCGAAAGGACCATCATCCTTGATGGGTTTTATCTTAATGTAGCTCTTAATTGCCATTAGAGTGACGTTTTGTTCTCTTCTGCTTTCTGCCTTCTTTCTTCCTCTTGAATATGAGCAATAAGAAGGTTCACATACACATCACGTTCCCACGGTATCATGTTCTCCAATTCAGTAAGACTATATTTGTGATGTTGCATTAATGCGAAGTTTGTCTTGTAGTAATTCTCAAGACTGTCATGCATTAACGCTACTCGAAAAAACTTGCTAGTCCCTCCAGTACCAAATCACTCTTCTTCTTAGTGTTAGGATTATATACCTCTATAGTGTAAGACAACTTAGGCATGGTCTCAAAGAATGTCTGAACCTTTTGGAATTGATCTGCATTCAAATTCTCAAGGAATTCTAGTGCTTCTGCCTTAGTAAAGGAATCATAGACTTCTTCTGAATCATATACCTGACCAATACAACTAGCAGCAAGTGCAAATATATCCTGTATATCAGGATTATCAGTAAGGTTTTGCTGAATGAATACATCCAATGAAGGATATTTCATCACAATACCAACATTACCATCTAGGTCGATCTTGGCATTATGTCCATCAGGAACAACAACACCAACTTCTGCAAGAGGTATCTCAACGTTGACTTGCGTCTTCTCATCATCTGGACATGTGACTTTAAACTCACTTGTCTCACCAACTGCAACAGATCTAATCTTAAGGAAAATATATTCAATCTCGAAAGTAGCGAGATCTTCAACCTTAGACTTTAAATTGGTACAGTTTTTAATAATAGTCTTCACTGCTTTGACCATCTGCTTGTTGTCTTGCGACTCCATAGCGAGATAGAGTAGTTTCTCTTCCTTAACTAGGAATGGTCTATATGATATTTTAGTGCCTGTTACAGGCAGGGTCGCTTCATACTCAGGTATGGCTAACTTAGGTAATGGCATAACGATTGCATTATTATAGTTCTATTTAGACACCAAACTGGGCTGCTTCTTTCTGATTTTCGCTTAATCCTACAGTAGACGTACCTTCAGATGCTGAAGTTATAAACTTATCTGGAGTATTGTAATTCAATTCCTCAGCACCAACAGTATCAAATCTATATCTCTCGTAATTAAATTTAGTACTAAACTTAACTAAGTTGGCAGGACCATTATTAAATGATAATCCTCCCATATCAGCAGGCCATGCTCCAAAGAATTGCCATACTCCTGTTACCATATTAAGTCTTTGAGTATATTGACTACCACTATCAGTTATAGCACTCCAGTTAACAGGAGATGCAAGCTCCCACTTCTGCACAACGATATTAGTTGTATATTCATCATATAGAGTTGCTCTATTCTCTTGGTCAGGGACAGCATAATTCATCCACTGCTCAAGAAACTTACGATGGAATAACTTCTTATCTACCATGAAGCTAACATCCATCTGACCATTTTGCTGCTCTCTTGCAACATTATATGCTGCACCTTGCCAACCAGCTTTAACTTGCTCACCTTGAATTCTTCTAGCAGGTACTGAAACTGACTCTGCAAAAAAGTTAATTGCCATTGCAGCATCCCTTTGATCTCTCTTAATTCCTGCTTCGTTAGCAAGTATACATGCAGGTAAATATATCTTCACACCAAAAAGATTGGACCTAGATGGTTCCCGTTGACCTGATGTCACCATCTCTCTAAAGGTGGTGAAGCTATTCATACTCATTTGAGTCTACTCCAAATTATGCTACTTGGTACTTCCATCACTCTACCTAAACCTGGCGGTCTAATAACAAATTGCTCAACTGGAAGCGGTGTCATATCTTTCAATTCCTCTTGAGGGACATTATATGCTCTAGTCACACTATTCATAAAGTATTTATGATGGCAACGCATAGGATACGAAATACTACCAGCAGACCATGTAGATGCCATACTCTTACGAGAGTTTGGACGTAAATAATGCATATTCCCACCAGAGAACTGCTTCTTCTGATAATCTACATCTGTGATTAGTACCATAGGGAAGGTATCCCACCACTTTAAGTCTGGTGTTTGTGCTGAATAGTTAAAGAAGACTATATCACCTACGGTAAAACCACCAACATAATCCTCTAGTCCATACTGGAGTTGCTCTCTATACCATTGTTTACTTTGTTTTACTCCTCCTGCGAGGTCTTTTACGTCTGTGAAGATACTCATACATTTAAGTGTTTTTCTGTGAGTATAATAAATTGCATGCCTCTATGAGCACAAAACTGTCTTGCAGCTCTCCATTTAGCACTATTTACATTCCAAGTCTTAACCTCTGTTATAAAGGTCCGAGCCTTCTGCGATTTACGTTTAGGGGGTTTAGTTTGTGCAGCTGGTTTAATTTCGATGATCGATTTGGCGATTCTTCCATCCTTGGTTCTCGCTCTAACATAGAAATCAGGATAATAACGGTGAGTCCTGTTGTCCAAAGGACTCCTATAAGGAATAATAATCTCTTCACTACCCCACTCCAAAACGTTGTTATTCTTGTCGCACCAATGCATAAACTTTTTTTCCCACAAACTCCTATAAATAACATTAGTGTGATCACCTTTGTACTTATGTTTGTTTGATGGTCTAAAGTATCCTTTATAACTCATGGCATTAGTATTTCCAAAGGCTAAACCGATAGGCGTTAATTCTGCAAGTAGTAGAGAAGCTATCAGAGATAGTGCAGCCTTCCCAACTAAAGTAATAGACTATCTAAAATTTGATATATTCGATCAAAAGACAAACACCTTAGCAAAAGATGGAGGTCCAATATATCTATATCTCCCAACATCCTTACAAGAGGGTCAAGCACAGAACTGGGATGCTGTAAACTTAGGACCAGCAGGTAAGATTGGTCTTGATGCTGCTGCACGTGCAGGAGTTTTACAAGGTGATGGTCCAATAGATATGGGTACTGATGAAGTAGCAGAATCTATATCAAAAGCAGCAAAAGCTGCTGCACCTCAAGTAGCATATACTGCTGCATCTGGTGTAATTGCTACTGCACTGTCAGCAACAGGTCAACAAAATAATATTGATACAGCAGCATTAACCTCTCTAGTTGGTAAAAAGATCTTTAACCCATATGCAGAAGCAGTATATAAAGGTCAAGCAGGTTTCAGAACACATAAGTGGGATTGGCAATTAATACCAAAGAGTGCTGATGATGCAAAAGAGATATATCAAATAGTAAGCAAATTTAGGAAATTCTCACTACCAGGTAAAGGTCAAGAAAACTGGTTAACAATACCAGAATACTTCCGTGCACAAATTGTCAGATATGTTGACAAAGGTGGTGGTAATGAAACTATCGATAACCCCCAAACTGGTGGAAAGGGTGGGATATTAAGTGCAATAATGCAATTCCCCACCAAACTGATATTAAAGAATATGACTGTAAGTATGCCAAACTATACTTCACTCCGATCAACTATGAAAGGTGCTGAGTTTCTAGATTTTGGTGCTTTACAGTATAATCTATCTCTTGAATTTAGTGAAACATCCTTCCTTACCAAGGAATCATACGGATCACCAGCAATGGAAAGTGCAGGTCAAGACTCTGACAATGATAATGACACTACTGATCCAGAAATGCAGGGTTGGTTAGACGCAATGAGGGATATGATAGGTGATTTCGGACCATTCACTTCAGCAAACATAGGATAATGGCATATTTCGAGTATCTCCCAGATGTACAAGTAAGGACATCAAGTTATAGAACAAATAACGTTGATCCTTACAAATTAGCTAAAAACATCTTCAGAAGGATCAAAATCCGTGAAAACCTAGATGACATCATTTTAGGTTTTAACCAATATACGATTAAAAACAACCAAAGACCAGATCAAGTTGCTTTGGACGTATATGGCACTATGTCATATGATTGGGTTGTTTTACTAACTAACAATATAATCAATCTTTACGATGAATGGCCCATGTCCGAAGATGAGTTGGAACGGTATATTGAGAGTGAATATGAAGAAGATGCAGGTTCAGTGCATCACTGGGTTACTCAAAAAATCACAGATGCAAAAGGACGCACTTTAATGAGGGATGGTCGCATTGTCTCCGAAGATTTCACTTATACTAGACCTGACGGAACTGCAATTCCTAAAGAGGATCTAGTTAGACCAATATCTGTCTATGATTACGAATCTGAGAAAAATGACTATAAACGCAATATTTACCTTTTAAGGAAACAGTACATAAATGGGTTTATTGAAGAATTTAGCACTTTGGTCGATTATCTTCCAAATGACGAAGTTGACAATGATACCCAAGTTAAGAAAACTAAGGATTCTGTCCAAGAGCAGTTTATTAGCGTTAAACCGTCTTATAGCACAAATATCGGTCAATCAAGTTCTATCGATTTTGCTTCTGAAGCAGATTACTCATCTAGGACGTTTGACACCTCTGCTGCAACTATTGGCGAAGGGGATGTTTTGGCAGATGGCAGCACAGTAGTGACTACTGGTGTAGCAGGTGTTTCCTCTAATATTGGTACCACAACCAATCAATACGGATCAGCAACAACTTCAGGTAGCGGAACTTAAAAAACCTCCAGGGCAAAAAAATACCCCCGATTTTTTCGGGGGTTTCTCTTGTTCAAAAATCGAAATAATATACGGACTTAGAGAGGACGATGTTTACGACACGGACGATATTTAATGTGATCACGTGTCTCATAATAACCTGGACTCCATACGTTACTATTGTAGAAATAATGACCTGGTTTCCATACCTTTGTTGTAATAATGTACTCACACATCCTTCGTCTTGGTGGTCTATGATGGTGATCATAGTGCCAATCTCTCCAATGTCCTGATCCATGATCATGACCGTAATGATAGGACTCTACGAAGGGCTCCCAGAATTCCTTCCAAGTTAATGCTTCTGCCCTTACTGGTGCAGCAAGTAGTAGAAGTGGGAGTCCAAGTAGTAGTCTTTTCATTAGTCTTCGTTAGCTAGAGCAGCGAAGTAAGATAAATCTGGAGATTCACCTGACTCCTCTATTTCCCCTATCTTAGCACCAAACCCACTCTTTGCGGGTGGTTCTGGGTCCGCTTTAACAACTGGACTAGTAAGAGGCACTAAATCCTCTTCTTCCTCATTGCTTTGTACTACAGGTCTTGCTGACTTGTTAAGCACAATATTCAAACGTGCTGATAACTCCTCATAACTCTTGAAGTTCTTAAGGTCAGTAAAC
>VTLG01006699.1_pt1 | contig 11474 bp, 16 predicted proteins | sample 4694571 | NCBI WGS metagenome assembly VTLG01 (sample SAMN12604809, study PRJNA352737) | marine metagenome | biome: ENVO:00000447; feature: ENVO:00000209|ENVO:00000569|ENVO:01000036; material: ENVO:00002151; isolation source: viral sequences binned using virsorter ... | reverse complement strand
ATTCATTTTGGGAAAGAGATCATTAATGTTAGGTATTGCAGAATCAGTAATTGGAGTAGCAGGAAAAGTCCTGGATAAGTTTGTCGAGGACAAAGACCTAAAGACGAAGCTCTCTCACGAGTTAAAGTCACAAATAGTCTCACTCGATCTAGCACAGGCACAAACAAATCTGGAACAGGCAAAACACCCATCGATCTTCGTAGCTGGTGCGCGACCTGCCATCATGTGGATCTGTGCATTTGGTCTTGGATGGCAGTTTGTCTTTCAACCAGTAGCTGTATGGATTATTGCTGTTGGCGGTATAGACGTAGTGCTGCCCATTATTGAAACAGAAGGACTGTTATCATTAACACTAGCTCTATTAGGTTTGGGTGGAATGCGTAGTTTTGAGAAGTCTAAAGGCATTCAACGCAACAATATGAAGAAATGATTAGAGAATTAGTCAGAATGGTGAAAAAGCTGCTAGAAGGTAAGCCTCCACCTGTATATTTGTCTGGTAAAGGAAAAAACCCCTCCATATTTGGTCCAGGAGAGGCTTTTAAGGGGTAAAATGACCCAGAGTACCAGAAACACCCTAATTGCTCTGTATGAGGCTTAAAATGCCGTACAGAGGAAATCGACTATTTACAGCAATTTATTAATGTCATTAACGTATTCTTGTGTCAAGTTCTCCAGACGCTTTACAAAACTACAAATAAGTTCGGTATTCTGATATGTAGGCATACCATTTTCCATAACTTCTCTAAACTTGTCGGCGGTAACATTGCGATGTATAACTTCAATGTTACCGTCTTTTTTTAGTTCTACATTTACCTGTGATAAAATTGCTGATTTATTCATATGTCTACAAGTTCACATACTCCTGCAGTACATGCTAACTCCTGCGAGGCTTTTGTGTTATCCTCTTTTTCGTAATTATTAAATTCTTCCCAGTTTATTGACTCAGGCATCTTCGATAATAACTTTCTGTATTCTTGTTCCGTACTGTCCTGGTATGGAGCTTGTCGATAACTGTGATCAGAGAAAGGCAGGAAACTGATACCACTCAAACTGTCAAAGTTATCATAGCACCAGTTTCCCACTTCCATCCATTCATGCTCTTTGACACTTACCGTTATAGAAGGTTTGTGTTCACACCAATGGTCACTAAAATGCTTCCATTGATGAAGTTGCTCCAGTGCCTTCGTATCAGTCCTACAGATGGCATCAATCGGTGATTTGAAAGGAAAGGAAAAAACCACCGTATTGGCAGGACTGTTAAAGTCAGGCTCATTTGGAATATCCTGATCCATGAGGAAACGAGTTAATGGATCTTTGATATCTCCACGCACCGTCCTGACATAGTACGGCGCATGTCGAGCATGAATACCACTGGCAGCGTCAGTAAGTTGGCTGACAGTACCAGATGGTTTAATACAAGTGGTGGCGGTAGACTGAGGAATACCAAGCATTTTAGACCACCTCTTGTTTGTTTCTACTACAGTCTTCTTTAGCGACTCTAGCAGCTTGACATTCTTGGCATCAGTCAACAGCTTACAATCCATGATGCCTGTCAATGACACGCCAAGTAATCTTTCTTCCTCAGTATTACTTCGCCAGCGTGTTCGTAAATATTTAAAGTCAGTCAGAGTAGATTGTATTGTTCCAAGAATGGACGCTAACTCTGCTTTCTTATGTAATGTCTTTTCTGTATCGCTAGGTCTGCATACAACTTCAGACAGATTACAGAATTGATTAGGACGCAGTATTATCTCACTGCAGGGATTTGTTCCAAAGTTATCGTGTGGTTCTCTACGTCCATTCTCCAAAGCTTTGTTCTTTGCAGCGGCTCTGTTAAACACACCTCGTTCTCCTGACTTGCTTTCGTACAACGCAAGCCATTCCTTCATAAACGCAGAAAAGTCAGGAGTTTCTGTATATGCGACAGAATTATTTGATAAAGCCCTGTGAGGATGAAGAGTCCACCAATTGCCAGATTTAGCAGAACGCATCCTGTCGTCAGTAAGATTGCTGAGAGAAAGAAGAGCAGAACGGCGCACACCGCCAACCACAACGACTTCACCTGTCTTGCAAACGATGTCATGGCATTCGATAGACGACAGCTTCCTTCCAAGAGCATTCTTAAATATCCTTATGGTAAAGTTAAACAGATCATTGAGTGGATCAGGACCAGATGCTCTACCGCCAAAGGTTTTTAGCCTTGCACCAGCAGGACGTATCTTGGACAGGTCAATCTTTGGAATACGACTTGTATAGAGATAGCTGATGAGATCTTTGAAACTTCTGGCCCAACCTTCCTTGGAATCTGCTACGCTGATAACGTCCTCTGTCTCTTCAAAAGGAACATCAGGTATTGTTGGTAAATTGTTTATAAAGTGTCGCTCTACAGAGAAACCTACACCTGTGCCGTTCATCAGTATGTACAAAATCTCATCAAACGATCTAGGATTATCGACAGGAATAAACGCACAGTTGTAACCAGCAACGTTCTCACGCTTCAACGCTGGTCCTGCCGTCATTAAAGCTCTCATGGACGGCATAACGTTAAGAGCCAGTATGCCGTCTCTGACAGCCCTGTACTCTGAAAACTTTGCCAGATTGACGTTACAGACGAGCTTTACATGCTCTTCCATGTAGTCTGTGAAGCGTTTTACTGTTTCCTGCCAAGTCTCTCTGCGCTGTTCTTCTTCCAGCCAACGAGCATACCTGCTTTTATGTATAAACGTCTGATAATCAGTTGGAAGGCTGTTCATTAATTTTGTTCCTCAGTTTTTCCAAGTACCATTTTCCTTTGTCAAGATCTTCACCTGCCTTGCCTTTATGTTTATATCTTATAATGTACTTTAACACATTTCCTTTAAGATATCCAAGAAATTCGTCCTTGGTCATAGACATTTCTATCAGATCAATAGCTTCTACGTCAAGCTTATTATAATGTACAGGACTATTAACTGGATCAGGCTCTGGAGGTTTTGTTAGAGCGTCCAGGATATCTTTCGTTTCTTGTACTTTTTGTTGTGCTTTCTCTTCAAGTTTTTCATCTGCCATCGTCTTCGTCTCCATTTTCATTACCTTCAAAACTGAAAGTTATTTGCGTTACATCGTCTTCTTCTTCTTCTTTTTCAAAAACATTATTCCTGTATTCCTGATTTCTAAAATAATCAAGAGAAATAACATTGCTTTCTGCATGAACATCTTGTTCAAGGAGTTTCTTTCCTAGATCGTATACTTCTTCTCCACTGTACGAGATCAAATCTACTACACCACGACCAATAACCTGACAAATATTGGAAGAACCATCCTTGTTGTTTGTTGTTGTGTCCAGACAGAACATGGAAAACAGATCTTTACCTCTGTCGTCAAGTTCTAGTATAATGTATACACGATCTTTCTTTAAGAGTTTCTTCTCTTCTTCAACTATAGCATCCAGTTCTTCACCAGTTATGTCTTTTGATCTCGCCATTACTTATTCTTTCCTAAACCATGCACGAGGCAATTCCTGTTGAGCGTATTGAAAACCATGTGTATCACACCAATCAGCATACGTGGTTTTTGAACCTTTGTAAAGCTTTTTTCGTGCATCCTGAAACACAAAACGTATATCAATATCGGGATGCTGTTCTTGTATGAGAAGATGTTTGGTACGATCTGATGTTACAAACTGACCTTTTGTTTCTATTAGAATGTCATAATCTAACAGATGAAAATCGGGTGTGTACGTTCTTGTCTTAGGAGTGTACTTTATTTTCTGAGACTCATAATCGTACTTTACGTTATTCATCTCAAGAAATGTAGCAAAATCCATTTCAAATCTTGATCTGTATCTTTTATCAGTCATGTTCGTCTTTCTTTAGTTTAAACAAAATATATTTCTCGCCACATATTTTTCCGTTAGCATCTACACATTGCAAAGCCATAGATTCAGCAGTAGGATCTAGACTAGAAGGACCAACATAATGCCATGACAAACCGTCCTGCATCTGATCTACTGATTTAATTAAAAAGTCTTTGTTTTCAGCAATAAAAAGCTGAACCACAAGAGATAACGCTGTAAAAAGCATAATATTATATCCTTAGTCGTTTAGGTGTAAAATTTAGATAAAATGCGTGTAATCTGGGACGCATGTAATCATGTATACGAACAGAGTGATCCCTTATGGTTGCAGCCGAAAATATATCGTGATCTATGGACTCACGACACAATATCCCAGTAGCATTACGGCGCAAATAACTATTAATGTTATCCAACGCTTTTGTAAACTCGTTTCTAAATACTTCAAAATCTTCGTCCTTCCAGTAAGAAGCAGACTCGCTCCCACCGTACTTTTTCAGTATAATTGGATAAGCGTTATCCATGTTTCTGAATTTGTTGTTAACAGCAGGATCACCAGACTGCTTACGGTTGTCTGCATATATGAAGATGCAGTTCTGGTTGTCCAGAATATCATTATCGGAAACAAAGAACATTGAAATTAAAGGCAATCGTCATCATCCTCATCATTTTCTAGTTCCAGGCTTAATTCTTTTTCTAAGATTCGGCCTGTATTCTTATCATAAAGAAGACTAGCACACAAGCCTGTAAGACCTGAAAACCTGTTCTTCATAACACGCACACGAGTTGTGTTGCGTTCCTTTATGTCGTCTGCCTGACCATTACGTTCAAGACCAAGCACTATGTCAGACAGTTGAGCTATGCTTTGTGATCCTCTGAGGTGTCGCAGAGACGTATTTAGTCCTTCCTCGTGAGATCCCTTCTGTTCTGAAGGTCTACTAAGGTGAGAAACAAGTAACAAACAAAAGTCGAGTTCCTGCACCAGCATTCTCAGCTTGGTCATACATTCGTCTAGTGTTCTACGCTCGTCAGTGGCATGTTGCTGAGAGCTTACAATAATACTGATATGGTCCAGTATAATATATTTACATTTTTTGACTTTTACAAAATACCTGATACGAGAAAGTATCTCTTCTATTGAGTTAGAGCCAAAATGGTCAAAAAAGAAATAACGGCCAGATCCAACAGTTCTCTTGTACGACTCTTCGTACTCTGCATCTTCTTCTGAGTATTTGGAATCAGGAAGATGTAAAGGCGTTGACAGATCGAGGCTCATTATTCCTTTTGCTGTCCTCTTTTTATTCTCTTCCATGAACAACAAACCAATATTGTCTTCTGTATTGTCGAAGATATGTTTTATAACCTCGCGTAGAAAACTGGACTTGCCCATTCCTGTACCGCCAGTTACAGTTATCAACTCTCCCATACGAATACCGTAAGTCAGAAGATTAATACCTTTGTACGGATAGTCTACTGTAGCTTTAGCGTCTGGTTCTTTTAGAATGTCCCATAGATCTGTTCCTGCAACTATTCCTTCAGGAGTGTACTCTTTTGAGTTCCACCAGGTATCTTCAAACTCCTGTTGTTTACCTGCAACGAGATACTCATTAGCGTCTTTAAGTTTTAGATTAACAACACGAGCTTTAGAAGACAACAACTCTGCAGCTTTTTTAGATGCTGCTTTTCCAGGCTGGTCGTTATCAAAACAAATAAAAACTTTTTCATAACTCATCAAAAATTCAAAAGAATTTTCTAAATCTTTTTCGACACTGGAAGCACCATTACATATTGAAACAACAGGCCATTTAGATCCTGTCATCTGGTATATTGACAATGCGTCTAACTCACCTTCACACAAAGTGATGTACTTGCCGCCCTTACGAAAGTTAGCCTGTCCAAAGAGAGTAATATCGTTCCAGTTGCCTCTACAGGAGAATATTTTCTCACCTTTTATGTCCTTGCCCCTTGCTTTCTGAGCAATAAGTTCTCCGTACTGATTATGGAAAGGATAGAGATGCACATCGTTTTTTATGGTAACGCCGTAAGCTTCACATGTTTCCTTGGTAATTCCTCTGTCAGGTATGGCTTTGTAGTACCCTGTCTGCAACGAAGTATGCCTCTCTTTGTTACGTGTCGGTTGCTCTTCCATTAACTCTAGCTCATTTGAAGGCGTAAAGCGTTTACAAGAAAAACACTTCGTACTGCCGTCTTCATTAACAACCAGGGCATCACTGCTACTGCAATGTGGACAAGGTTTATGTAATTCTCTATAGCTTCCCATTTCATTTCACCATCGTTGTAACTATTCCGTTAATAAATATTGACAAGGCTACGCTGTTAACAACGATCAACGCACGATCATTCCACACAATAGAAACGTACAACCATCCACAAGTTCCAAGAACATGGAGATATAGGTTATAGGGAAAAATATTCTGGCTGGTTAATATCATAGCAAGCAACAGTATTATCGATGCCGCCCACTTGATGTACCATGTTGAATTTCTTTCCCTTCGTCTGACCATTACATTCCTGTTCTAACCAGCAAACAAAATTTTTAACCTTTCGGAAAAAGAGCGTTTTTGTTTTTTTGGCTGTAGTTTTATTTCTTTCTTAACGTCCTTTATTTCTTTCAAACTCACACTCTTTTCGCAGAGGTCAGGCACTTTTTCAGTTCTCTTAATAATATGCTTATTTATGAGCGTTTCGATATCTTTCACAGTATACCTAGTTCCTCTTGGTCCCTTACCTGAGAAACGTCTTGTACTCTTATTGTGTACTCTCCATGCTCCTACTGCGTAGTGATAGTGAAAAGTTGAATTTTTATTAGAGGGGTTAGTGATGTATACAGTTCCGTTTTTTTCACAAAGTTTATAATCAAGGTTGTATTTTTTCAAGCACTTCTCTACTATTTCTGAACTTTCAAATGTTAAATATTCTTCTTTACCAGGTTTATTAGTAAACACCATTGTTTTACTCCTTTTTTTGCTCTATATAGCTTCATTATATAATTTCTTCTTCTACTCTTGGCTCTTTCTCTACGTGCGTAAAATAGACAGGACCGTTGTAGTACTTAAACACTCTTAGACCCTCTCCATTATTAGCGTCTTCCCAACATTCATATTTATAATCGCAGAAAGTGCAATTTTTGTTAAGAATCCTGTTACCCTGTTTACCTTCTGACTGATCTGGGTAGCACTTTTCAGGTACTGTCTTGCTTTTTAACAGCTTTTTTAATTCCACTATTCTCTTTTTAGCGTCTATCATTTCTAGGTCAAGTTCCACTAAAACCATATCAGCATTGTTTTTGTTAAACGCCAAAAAACATCCTGAGTCTCCTCCTTCTGCTTGAACGTAGCCACTTAGCTGACCAACATATCCGAAAGGATCATCAAGATGCAGTTTGCGTTCTTTAAATTTTTTAAAACCAAAGTTAGAAGCAGATTTAACGTCTACTACAACGCCGTCAATCTTGGCATCTATGTGTCCTTTAATACCTTCCAGGACTACTTCTTTCTGACGGTCTGTCACTTTATGACCAGCTTCTTGTGCCAAGAATAAAAGAAAAGACTCAACAATGTTACCAAAGAAAAACTTGAGCTTATCTTGTGACAATATTGTTCTTTTTCTTTTGTCGTTAAACTCGTACCACAGTTTACGATTATGTTTTCCAATAGAAGACATGCGTATACGGCCTGCATTGCTTCGTTCTTCTGGAGACAGGAACTCTCTTATGTCTTCACGCAAAGCTTGAAAGAACTCTTGTAAGTTCCTTTCACCAATACCTTCTTTGCCGTCAGCAAGAAGCTTGTGAATATCTGGTACGAGCGTGTAAATACTTTTTTTCATTGTTGTTGTCTTTCAAAAAATTGTGTACCAACAGCCCCTTCCCTCGCCTTGATACAGACAGCCCCTATTGACTGCCCCAGACCTACCATCGGAACGTGAACTCTACCTACCTAAAGTTCTTCGTCATCCTCCCCGTCTAGAAGTTCATCATCATCATCGTCTTCTGGTTCAAGCTCGTCTAAGCCGCCGTACTCAATCAGAGACGTAATCATAAGGCCATTAAGACCTGCACCTACTCCAGCGTTACCTTTAAAGTTCCACTCATAAGGACGAATAGAAGCTTTAACTTTAGAACCGTTACCAATAAGTGTTGAGCCATCCATAACATGGCCTCGTCTATCAAGAACTCTAGGTGCGTACTTACCAGACTTTGCTGTAATATACTGTCCTTTTTCTGCCTTTTCACCGTCACCTGACTTAACAGAAATACCTACAGATTGTAACTGCTTAACAGTTTTTTTGTCAAGATTACAAATGTCAACCTGGTATTTTCCACTTAATTCATTTGGTTCAAATACATGCGCCCACTGCGCTGTTCCACGTACTATCATAGAATTTACTCCTTCATCTATGTTACACAATATCTCTATTATAGACCCTTACGCAGCCTTGTCAACCTCTTTTTTCCATATTTCTACATCTATTGTAAAAGAATATGGATGTAGGATGTCCTTCATTGGTACTCGACTGATAACGTCCTTTCTGCCATTACGTTGAAAAGATTTATAGACAGCATCAAAAGGAGAGTCAACAAGTGCAGGAGATACTGTTGCCTCACAATAGTCTTTCAGACTTTCTCGATCTACCAACACAAAGTCATGCGCTCTTTCAAAGGCAATCTTGTTAGCCTTTCCGTAGAGCCATCCTGGTTTCCCTCTTACGTTGTTAAACTCAACCCATACATTCTCGTCATCGTAGTTGTCAGACCGTCTAGAAGTTTTCTTACGAGCTTTAACGTCAACTGTTATTTTGTCAGGTGTGTCTTCTCTGGACAAAATAAAATCTATATGGTCATGTATGTTGGAAGACGAGCTTGTTTCAATAACAGTATATCCTCTACGTTCTGCAAGACCTTTAAAGCATACCTCTGATCTTCTGCCTCTTTTCATGTCTCTTGCTATAGTTTGATTTAATGCGTCTCTGCCCATGTTCTACCTACTTTCGCGTCTGCGTTAAGTGTTAATCTTACATTAAGAATCTTACCAGCTTTCTGCATCATCTTGTCAGCAGCTTCAATCATTTCGTCAACGTCTTTAACATGCACCTCGTACTGCAGTTCATCATGTATAGTATTAACCAGATGTGCGTCAAGCTTATTCTTTTTTATATAACGATCCATACAAATACTCCATTGCTTGCACACGATAGCTCCTGCACCCTGCAACAGCGTATTAAGAGCCGCATGGTGGTATCTTATTAGAATTTGCCGTCCATCTAAACCCTCAATAACACCAACATACTCATCATCTTCTACATGCGGCTTCTTTGTAGATAACTTCTGTACTTTGGTTATAAGCTTAGACAAAGATGGCATGTTGTAAAGAAACTGACTTTTTAATCTTGAACCATCTCGTACAGTGCCTCCTACTACGTTGCCCAGTTTTTCTGCGCCAGCCCCATAAAGAAAGGCATAAATAAAAGTCTTACTTTGCGCCCTTGTTTCAAGACCTGCAGCTTTCTGATTAGCAGTGTGAGGATCACCATGCAACACAATGTTAATGTACTCAGGATCATTCATGTAATGTGCTAACATTCTAAGCTCAAGACCTTTAGCGTCCATTCCAACAAGTCTGTAATTGTCAGTGTCGGAAACGGTAAAGCATTCTCTACACTCTTTGCCGTAAGGTTTGTCAGCCGATACAACGTTAGCCATATTGGGGTCTGAGTGCGTCATACGGCCTGTCACAGCCCCCATCGTGAATACTCTGCCATGTACCTTGTTGTCAGCATGACATGCGTCCAGCCAGCTTTCTACGGTCTTCCAGCGTGACTCCAGCATCTTCCACTCTGCCAGTTTCTTGGCTGAAGATGGAGCATTGTCAGATATCGTATCAAGATTTTCTTCACATATTTTTGGTGAACCTTTAGGCGTAAACACTACAGGGTTCCAACCGCAAGCGTCTAGTCTTTCAATGATCTGCTTCGGGCTGGCAAGATTGAAAGGTTCAAACTTAAATGAAGTAAATGGTCCACATACTGTTTCAAGAGGATTGTCAATAGCGTTTAAACCAACGGTGGACATTGAGCCGTCTTTCTTTATCTTAGGCACTACTTCTTTTACAATCTTTGGTTTTGGTTTAAACTCAGTCTTTAGTTCCATCTCTATTCTTTTAGCCTTCTCGTATGTTTCAGCTAAAAGATCTTCAGCCTTTCCTCTGTCCAGATAAAAACCATGACTGCTTTGCTTGCTTATGATGTCTGCAATCTTGTGTTCCAGCCTAACTGACTTGGAAGAAAAGTCACAGCCTTCCTTTTTCAAATAGATAAATAATTTTTCTGTTATTTCTACGTCACGCTTACAACGTTTAACTATCTCTTCTGTAAATTTGTCAAAGCTGTCAATGCTCACCTTTGCAAAAGAAAATCTTTCTCCCCAGGATTCTAAGGAGTGACCGCCTTTTCTTTTAGGATTGAAAAGACGAGACATAACAAGAGTGTCATATATTTGTTTTACCTGTATGTCCGTTTTCCACAACCTGTTAAGAACAGGAATGTCAAAGTCTACACCGTTGTGCGTTACAAAACGATCTTCTTCAAAGAATACTGGAAGGTCTTCTGGCTTTGTTGCCAATGTAAAACCGTTACCATGTAATTCTCTCATAACGACACACCATATAATGGAAGGATTTAGTGTGTCAGTTTCAATATCAAGAATATAAGTTGTCATTTGTCATTAAACCAAAATAAAGAATCAAACTGTTTTCTATGCAACTTATGTCTAAGCTTTGGAACCTGTCTGACCAGATCTCGTATAAACTTCTCAGTGTACTTTTTCTTAGCCAACTTTTTGTCAGGATATATCATCGTAACACCATCGTTAGGTTTACGCAAGACAACTATTCCTACAGTGTTCTTGACAACCAGTTCACCTATTCTTCCGTCTGGATCAGGAACCAGTATTACAAAACTCTTCTTACCTATTTTGTCAATCTTTCCTACAATGTTGGTTCCTCTAATACCTATTGTCGCTGATGGTATCTTTAACTGCATAAGATCTGGACCCAACTTAGCAATGGAACCACTTATCAGTCTGAAAGCTCCCTTTACTATCTTTAAGTCTATGTAGCCGTCTTTCTTTAGAGGGTCGTACACCAAGTCAAGAACACTTATTCTTGCCAGTTCTCCTAGGTTTATAAGAGAACCGTCAACTAGTTGTAACTCTACAGAGGAATCAGCTTTTGTTACAACTACATCTTTCTCGTACAACCATATATTGTTCTTAGTTGGTAATGTTCTTCCGTACTTTAAAATTTGTACAGTACCATTAATGTCAATAATCTTTGCAACTCTTTCTGCAGACAGTGCGTCTTTAGTGAAAGCAAAGAAGAGTACAGAGCTAAGAAGTGTTGTGTTTAATAATGTTGTCTTCATTCTCTGTCTTTAACCCTCCCTCCTAGACACAGGCAGATCATCTGGCACGACACTGACGTACCACGCAAACTCTCCATCATTACCCACAAAATCTTCAATAAATTGTGTTTTAATTCTTACTTCATGTTTTTCTAAAAGTTTATTGGCAAGATTAATGGCTTGCTCGAAGCCATCGCTCTTGTGACTATCATTGAATACTAAT
>VTLG01000388.1_pt1 | contig 11476 bp, 12 predicted proteins | sample 4694571 | NCBI WGS metagenome assembly VTLG01 (sample SAMN12604809, study PRJNA352737) | marine metagenome | biome: ENVO:00000447; feature: ENVO:00000209|ENVO:00000569|ENVO:01000036; material: ENVO:00002151; isolation source: viral sequences binned using virsorter ... | reverse complement strand
TTCCGTCAAGGAATCTCATGTCTGTTTTATCTCCGTCAATGACTCGTAGCCCTTTAAACATAGGGGGTAGCGTCTTGTTACTGAAAACAACAGCAATGTTGTATTTAAGTTTATCGAAATAGTTTGCATACTTTTGATTGGCCTCTGAATAAGACCAGGTTAAATGATAATTAGATATGTGGGATATTTTTCTGGTGGGGATTTTAGTGTAGTCATAGAACTGAACTTGAGGAAACTTTTCAAATACGGTCACACCTTCATGCTTAATAGTCTCCCATTGAATATCTGATGTGCCGTTCAATCTAAGGGCAGGTTTCTTATTATTTTTAATACATCTCTTTACAAACAAATCTATTTCTTTAAATAGTTTTGTCATATATTCTTCTCTGTTATTTAAATACAACAAAGTCCTACGGAGTCTAGCTAATTGAATAGCGTTGGTAGTATCTTTCTTTCTAAATATTTTTGCTCTACCAGAAAGATTTAAACAAGCTTCAAAGCAATGACCAGCAGTAGCAAAAGGACACACAGTTCTAAGTGTTCCTCGTTGCATTAACAAGTCAGCATAATGATGAGGTAGAAGATGTTGAATCATAACAGCAAAGTCTTCAAAGACTTCTTCACTTTTAGAAGTTTTACTATTAGCTTGTCCTGCTGTTAAAAGAACAACAGGTTTATCTTTATAAACAACATTTAGTAAATGTTGCATATTTTTATATTCAATACCTTTATAAATTTGAATCATGTGTAATCTCCTCAGTTACAAATGGTTGTGTTGGGTTTCACAGAACATGGTAGCACCATGCAGAAATCTCTGTCAAACTCCTAAGTAATGGGGGGTAGTTTTGATGAGCAGACTACCAACTGCTATACTAACTCCTGTAGTATCAAGGGTAGTTTACTTCTCGTCTAAACTACAACTACGACATCTCTGTTTAATGAGTAGATGCTTCCTCGTTATAACTCTACAAAGATAACAGTAAAGATAACAATAAAGAAACTGTATAGCTCTGTAGAGTACTTCATAGCCACTTGGCTAATCTGTGGAGACAGTATACCCACAACCCAAAATTTCTGTCAAACTCCTATGTAACTAAACAACATTCAAACCAGGGCCAGGTATTATAAAGGCCAGTGGAAATATTTTAAAGCTCCTCATGGTGTTGTAGGATTCCTGGCATTTAGTTAGTTTAAGCACCGCCAAAAAACTGGCATAAATTTGTTAAAAGTTGGTTAATTTTTGAGCAATAAAAAATATTTTTCTAAGGGTTAAAAACATTTAATTAATTAAATAAAAATTTTTTTTCTTGACTTGGTTTTTGTGGTGGGTTATTTGTGGTGCTGTCAATTGTGACAACCAACGCGGAATAATCCGCAATTAAAAATGAGGTATTTTAATCGTGAAAGATAACAATAAAAAAACGATAGTTTATAAAGGCAATCAAGTTAGCAACATTTACAAAGCAGTCAATTCCATTGCTTATGGTTTTAACATGAAAAGAGCAAACGGAAATCCAGAAAAATCCAAAAAGCTTTATAGAGAAACAAAAGCAAATGTTTTAATGGGTTTAGGATTAAAGTATAACAAGGACGATAAAACACTCACACAAGTTGAGGGCGCATTAAAACAATTTGCAACGCTACTTGAAAAAGGCACAAAAGAAATACTAGCCATTCAAAAGGATTGCAAAGAGATGAATGATTGGTCTTTTTTTCCAATTGAAGAAAATAAAACATTCGTGGCGCGAGTTAAAAAAATGACACCACAAAAGAAAGCTAAAAAAATGAGTGTCACTGTTAAAAAAGCTAAAGAGCAAGAAGATAAAATATCCAATCTTGAAACTAAACTAGCTGAATTGACAGCACTTCTGGAGGGTTCAAAATAATGGATTATTCTAGAAGACAATTAGCAAGAACTGTACCCTCAAGCAAAGAAGTTTTACAAAGTAAATTAAATTTTTATCGTAATTTATTTTGTTTTTTTGCGGGGTTTTTAACTTGTCTATTATGGGTATTTGTTTATGGGTAGTATTGAACTCATACCATATTTAATAGCCACCGCAATAATGCTTGATTTATTGTTCATTTAAACTAACTCAAAAAGGATTAAAAGGACTCTATAGAAATATGGAGTCTTTTTTTTTGTCACAAAATAAACAGTCATTCGTTTATCTAGTGTGACAACAAAAATATTAACAAAATAGAAAGGTAATAAAACATGCAAAATAAAGACTATAAAAAAACTAAAGAATGGGACAAATGCATTGATTGGGCATGGAATGATTTACTAAAATATAATGATAAAGATTTCTATAATTACAGTCATGATATTTGCGATGAAATTATCGAATCAATGGCACAAGATTATTATGATCAATTCTATTCTGAAAATAGATATTTAAAAGAACTATAAAAAATTTATCCAGTACAAATTAAAAGACTCTATGAAGTTTCTAGAGTCTTTTTTTTATGCCTATGGTTTACCATTAGATTTAATTTATCTCTTTGTGTGAGCTATTTAAGGAGCATATAAGAATATATCTATCAATAACACTTAGATTATGAGTAATAATCGTCCATGTATTTCAAATTTAAGAATATTTAATAAAATCTATGAGGGCTATAGAGTAAAATACAGACTCTAAAATCTCTCAAATTCTTTGTTATCTTCTACAAAAAAGACTCTAAAAATCTACAGAGTTTCTTTAATGCGCAAATAAAAAATTTTTTAGACTATAAAGGACTATGAAGTCTATAAAAAAATTTCTATTAAAAGCTTGAGGGGTTCTTTAAAGTAACTCGCGAGTCTTTAAAGGGCGGGGCAGGATCACCCCCACCCCCTGGGTATATATATGCACATGCTTCTACATTTTGAAGAACTTTGAAGTGTTATGCAGATACCAAACAACCTATGTCGCGCTTAATAAAGCTCTATAAAACTCTATAGTACTATATATCTATGCAACCCCGGGGGGTACAAGGATATTGTACAGTCAGATTTCACATTTGTCAAGGCCTATTGAGAAAATAAATTACTTGACAAACTCTTTAAAGTGTTCCTATAATATAGGTTATGTCTAATTTACCTGCTACAAAAAGAAACCTCACAGAAAAACAAGAAGCTTTCCTTGAAAACTTAGTAGAAACAAAGGGAGACTTAAAGCTTGCAGCGGAGCTTGCAGGATACTCAGGAAATCACTATCAAATAATACAATCTCTTAGACAAGAAATAGTAGATTTAGCCTCAGACGTACTTGCTCGCGAAGCTCCAAAGGCTGCTTTTAAGTTAATTGAACTTATGTCTACAGAACATTCTGTACCACAAGCGAATATTAAAGTACAAGCAGCACAGACTATCCTTGATAGAGTAGGTGTTACTAAAAAGGAAAGACTAGATGTTAATCATAACGTCACAGGAGGCATCTTTATATTGCCTGAAAAGCAAACTATTGATGTTGATTTTGAAGACATAACTACGGAGGACACATAATTATGATAGATTTTGTAATTATAACTAGCTTTATAGTGGTTGTTGGTATGGTTGTTGTTAAAAGACGTAAGCCAGAACTCTATGATTCTATAATGAGTAAACTAAAAATTAAGAGATAGTAAAGCATGACAGATATACCTAAAGGCTATATCAAAAAGAAAAGTGTTACAATTCCTTTTGGGTATAAATTAAGCTCTATTCAGGGTTATCTTGCACCCATTCCTTCACAACTTGAAGAACTTAATAAAACTCTCCATAAAATATACAACAAAGAAGCTTCGTTACGCGAAGGAGCTTTACTGTTGTCTGAAAAAACGGATAGAAAGATTAGTCATGTTTCTTTAAAGACTTATTTAGATAAAGATTTATGGTTAATTTTTCCAGAAGAATATGTCACGGATGACAATGGAGAGTTTGTTTTAAATAAAGACGGTAAACCGCGTAAGAAAAGTGGTAGACCAAAGAATAAACCTGGAGCTAAGAAAAGATACAACTACTCTAAAACGCATCAGAGAAAATTAGCTCTTGCAAAAAGACAAAAAGAACTTAAAAAAGCTGAGAAGCGTGTTCAAAATAAGAAAAAACAATTAAAGAAAGAAAAACAACTACTAGATAAAGTTACTGCTCCTCCTCAAAGCAAACAATCTAGAATAGTTTCTGAGGAAGAATTAGAAAATACTACAGATTCTATACAAGAAACTATAAAAAACTCTAAAGTTATCTTTCATCCCAACGAAGGGCCACAGACAGACTTTCTTGCTGCAGGTGAGAAGGATGTTCTTTATGGTGGTGCTGCAGGTGGTGGTAAATCTTACGCAATGTTAGTTGATCCACTACGTTATGCGCACAAAAAAGCTCATCGTGCCTTAATTCTTAGACGATCTATGCCAGAACTGCGCGAAATGATCGACAAATCTAGAGAACTTTACCCATTAGCCTTTCCTGGTGCTAAGTTTCGTGAAGTTGAAAAGCTTTGGAACTTTCCAAGTGGTGCAAAAGTAGAGTTCGGCTTCCTTGAACGAGATGCAGATGTATATCGTTATCAAGGACAAGCATACAGTTGGATTGGTTTTGATGAAATAACACATTTACCTACAGAATTTAGTTGGAACTACCTTGCTTCTCGACTTCGTACTACCGATCCCTCTATTCAAACTTATCTTAGATGCACCGCCAACCCTGGTGGTGTAGGTTCTTCTTGGGTAAAGAGAAGGTATATAGAACCTGCAGAACATAATACAAGTTTTAAAGGTAGTGACGGTTTAAGTAGAAAGTTTATACCTGCAAAACTAGCTGATAACCCTTATCTAGCAGAAGATGGGGTATATGAGCAAATGCTAAAGTCTTTACCGCCTACTCAAAGAAGACAATTACTAGAAGGAAACTGGGATGTTTCAGAAGGCGCAGCATTTACAGAATTTGATCCAAATGCACACATTATTAGTCCATTTCAAATACCTATTGCATGGGAAAGAGTAAAAGGAATTGACTACGGATACGCTTCTGAGAGCTGTTGTTTGTGGGGAACATTAGATATTAACGATGGAACTTTAATAATTTATCGAGAATTGTACCAAAAAGGCTTGACAGGACAGGATTTAGGCTCTATAATAACAGAGATGGAACTACAAGATCCTTTTTCAGTTCCCGGTGTTCTTGATACAGCCGCATGGTCTAAAACAGGAACAACAGGGCCTACTGTAGGGGAGGCTTTAGTGCGTGGCGGACATAAACTTAGACGCGCTGATAAGAATAGAATACAAGGAAAAATACAGATACACGAATATTTAAAAATTCAAGACAGTGGCAGACCTAAATTACAAATATTTAATACTTGTCCAAACTTAATACGAGAACTTCAAAGTATTCCATTATCTAAAAATAATCCTGAAGACGTAGATACACATGCTTCAGACCATGCTTACGATGCTTTGCGATATTTAATTATGAGCAGACCAAGAGTAGAAGGAGCATTATCTAGATTAAGAGATATAAAAAGAGAAATATATATTCCTTCTGACTCAACATTTGGTTATTAAATATGCAAGAAAATGACAATACATTTTTAAACGCTAACAACATCTATGAAGAAGTTGAGGGCGAAGTAGGTAAAAACCTTGTATTAGAAGATAATCAACAAACAACTTTAGTTGGTTTAATTAGATCAAGATTTCAACAAGCAGAAGAATCTAGACAGACAGACGAAAGAAGATGGCTTAATGCGTATGAAAACTACAGAGGTCTTTACAGTAAAAATGTAAAGTTTAGAGAGTCTGAAAAATCTAGAGTCTTTGTAAAAGTTACAAAAACAAAAGTACTTGCTGCATTCGGACAGCTAGTAGATGTTATGTTTGGAACTGGAAAATTTCCTATAGGTATTAGTGAAACATTGATGCCAGAAGGAGAAAAAGAAAACGCATATTTAGATATTAATAACCCAACCCCAGGCATAGAACAACCTGATAATATAGGTAATCGTTTAGAAGATCCTCCTCAAGAAAACCCTTATGATGTAGGTTATATGGGAGATGGCCGTGTTTTTAAACCAGGTGAAACATATGGAGAAGGTTTTTATCAAGCTCCTCCTCCTGATAAAGCAGAAGAAGAAGGAATGTTTTCTGAAGGTCTTTCTCCAGATCCACAAGTTCCTGAAATTTCTCCAGCACAAAAAGCTGCAAGACGCATGGAGAAACTTATACATGATCAAATAGAAGAATCTAACGGTTCGTCAGAAATACGAAACGCTTTGTTAGAAGCTTCATTACTTGGTACAGGTATCGTTAAAGGGCCTTTTAACTTTAATAAAAAATTAAATAAGTGGAACACAAACGAAGAAGGCGAGAGAGAATACAATCCTTTAGAAGTTAGAGTTCCTAGAATAGAATTTGTAAGCTGTTGGGATTTCTATCCAGATCCTGCAGCAACTGATATGGACGAGTGTGAATATGTAATACACCGCCATAAAATGAATCGTAGTCAGCTTAGACAACTACGCAACATGCCTTACTTTGATGAAGAAGCTATTCGAGCTTGTTTGCGTATGGGTGCAAACTACGAAGAAAAAGATTTTGAATATCAACTTAAAGATGATGCAAGAGTTGATGAAGAGTATCAAACTAACTTTGAAGTTTTAGAATATTGGGGTTTAATGGATGCGGAGTATGCTAGAGAAGTTGGTATAGAGCTTGACGAAGATATTGACGATCTAGACGAAGTACAGATTAATGCTTGGGTTTCAGGAAACAAAATACTTCGAGCTGTTATAAATCCATTTACACCGTACCGTATTCCATACCATGCGTTCCCATACGAAAGAAACCCTTATAACTTCTTTGGTATTGGTATAGCAGAAAACATGAGCGATTCACAACAGGTTATGAATGGTCACGCTAGAATGGCTATAGATAACTTAGCTCTATCTGGATCTGTAGTATTTGATGTAGATGAATCTGCTCTTGTTGGTGGACAATCAATGGAAGTATTTCCCGGAAAGATATTCCGTAGACAAGCAGGAATGCCCGGACAAGCTATACACGGATTAAAGTTTCCAAACACATCTAATGAAAACATGATGATGTTTGACAAGTTTAGACAACTTGCAGACGAGCAAACAGGTTTACCTAGTTACAGTCATGGGCAAACAGGTGTTCAAAGTATGACAAGAACAGCGTCAGGTATGTCAATGTTACTTGGGGCTGCAAGTTTAAATATTAAAACAGTCGTTAAAAATCTTGACGATTTTTTATTAAAGCCTTTGGGGGAAGCTTACTTTCAATGGAACATGCAGTTCTTTGAAGGAAAAATAAATGTTGAAGGTGATTTAGAAGTTAGAGCTACTGGTACAAATAGCTTGATGCAAAAAGAAGTGAGAAGTCAAAGATTGACTATGTTCTTACAAACTGCACAGAGTCCTGCGATTGCACCATTTGTTAAAATTTCTAAATTAGTAAGTGAACTAGCCTATAGCTTAGATTTAGATCCTGATGAAATACTCAACGATCCTGAAGAAGCAGCTATTATGGCTCAAATAATAGGTATGCAAAATGCTGGACAAAACACAGGCGAAGAAGCTCAACCCAATAGTGAACAACAAGCAATGGAAGGAACTGGAGGAGTACCTCAAGAAGCTCAAGAACTTGGAACTACAGGTACTGGTGGTGGCAACATCGGAACAGGAAATATACCGCAGCCAGGGGAAGATCAATTCTCTGGAACGATTAATCCAGCTTCGTGATTCAGTTATACAAACTATGAGTTATAGAGATTAATTATGGCAAAAAAGAAAAAAAATAAAGAAATTGTTGGAGTAGCTGTTTCTGTAACTCCTGTTGTAGAAGAAAAAAATAAGAAAAAAAGATATGGTATGAAAGAAGGTGGTAAGGGAATAGAAGCTCTAAGAAAAGTTGCTCCAGAGGTTGTAGAGCGAATGGGTTATGAAGAAGGTGGAGACATAGAAGCTCAAATGGCTATGATGATGCCTACAGAAGAAGAGCCTATGATGGAAAAGCAAGAACAGGATATGATGCCTGATGAGCAAATGGAAGACGAGTATGTTGATTTTATAATAGATCAATCGTTATCTCCAGAAGAAGAAACATCTTTAATGAATAAATTAGAAGCTGATTCAGAGTTAAGCGTAATGTTTGATAAACTTATGGAAACAGCAACAGAATTTTCAGGAGCTGGCCCAGTTAATGGCCCAGGTTCTGGAGTCTCCGATTCGATACCAGCACGGTTATCGGATGGTGAGTTTGTCTTTACAGCAAAAGCTACAGAGCAAATAGGCGCAGACAGATTACAAAGTATGATGGATGATGCCGAAGCCGAAGCTGATGCTATGAGACAAGATATGCAAGAAGGTGGTGCAGTAGAAGAAAAACCTAAAGTAGATAGATTTGGAAAGCCTATTGATGAAGATATAGCTGAAGATGAAATCAAAAAAGGTATGATGTCTGTTAATCCACGAATGCAATAACGATAAAGCTACCTTAGTTTACTAAGCCCTTTATCACAACATTAACCGAAAGGCTACCTTTACAAAAACAAACCCTGCACAGTCGACTCATGCAGCTACTTTGTTTAGAAAGCCCTGAGTAGGAGTAAGATATGGCAACACAAGCGAAAGACGTTAATCCTTATAACGCTAAAAAGGACTGGCACAACCAAAAAGAAAAACCATTTGTATCTGCTGATGATGGTTTATTTTTTCAAAAACCTCAACCACAAGAAGAGGTTCAAGAAGAAGTTAAAGAATCAAAGCAAAGTAAACAAGCTACTAAAGATAAACCTTATAGTAAACCTGATTACAAAAAAAGATATGATGATTTAAAAACACATTACGATTCTAAACTTAATGAGTTTAAAGCTAGAGAGCAAGAGTTACTAGAAGAAGCTGCTAAAAACAGAACAAACTATATAGCTCCAAAGTCTCCAGAGGACTTAGAAAAGTTTAGAGAGCAATATCCAGATGTGTATGAAGTAGTAGAAACTGTAGCACATATGCAAAGTTCTGAAAGAACTAAAACTTTAGAAGAACGATTATCTGCATTACAAGAACGTGAAACAGAACTTCTAGCTAAACAAGCACAAGAAAGGTTGATAAATAATCACCCTGACTTTGAAGAGATTAAGAATAGTGATGAGTTCCATTTGTGGGCTAAAGCACAACCTCAATCAATTCAAGATTGGATATATAACAACAGTAGTGATGGGGATCTTGCAAGTCGTGCTTTAGATTTATACAAGCGTGATGTTGGATTAGATGTTAAAGCGAGTAAGCCTAAAAAGAAACAGTCTAGAAAAACTGCTGCAGATATGGTTTCAACTAAAACAACTGCGGTTGAACCAAAGCAAGAGAAAATCTGGACTGAAAGGGAAATTGCTGCAATGTCTATTGCTGAATTTGACAAGTACGAAGATGAAATCGGAAAAGCAATTCACGAAGGCAGAGTAGTAAAACAATAACTTTTAATTTGATATAATGGAGAAGTAAAATGGCTTATAACCAATCAGATCAGTATTTCGAGCCTAGCACGGATACTAACGCTAACTTTGCCAACTCCGTCAGTGGTCAAACTAATTCGTTTTTCCTTCCTGCAGTCTACTCTAAAAAGGTTCTTAACTTCTTTAGAAAGGCTTCGGTTGTAGAAGCGATCACCAATACAGATTATGCTGGTGAGATTACTGCTTACGGAGATTCGGTAAATATTATTAAAGAACCTGAAATTACTGTGTACCAGTATGAACGTGGTGCAGACGTTACAGCGACTAAACTAACTGACCAAGAGTTGACTCTTGTAGTTGATACAGCTAACGCATTTAAATTCATCGTTGATGACATTGAAACTAAAATGTCTCATGTGAACTTTAAAGAAGTAGCTAGTTCATCTGCAGCATACGCTCTTCGTGATGCTTATGATGAAGGTGTAATTGCTACTATGTTCGCAGGTGTATCTGCTTCAAGTCCTAACCATATTCTTGGTTCTGACAACGCTACTGACCTAGCAGCAGGCACATTTGACGGAACTGGTAATCTTGACATCGGTTTTGCAGCAAGTGAACACGATCCTATTGATGTGCTTTCGCACATGGCTCGTTTGCTTGATGAACAGAATATTCCAGAAGAAGGGAGATGGTTTTTAGCATCACCTGATTTCTATGAAGTTCTTGCAAGTTCATCTTCAAAACTTTTGTCTGTTGATTACAACGCAGGTCAAGGTTCAATTAGAAATGGTCTAGTCTCAAGTGGTAAACTTCGTGGATTTGACATGTATAAATCAAACAACATTGCAAGCACATCTAATGCTGCTGGTAAATGTATTGCTGGTCACATGTCGTCTACAGCTACTGCTCAGACTATAACAAGTACTGAAGTAATCAGAGATCCTGATAGCTTTGGCGACATTGTACGAGGACTACATGTATATGGTTCTAAAGTACTTCGTGGCGAAGCATTAGTTTCTGCTTTCTACGGTATCGACTAAATAGATTTGGGGGTGTAAAAACCCCCCTTTCTTTTTTAAAATAAAATTTTATTAATTTTAACTTATCTTTTAAAGATAAAGGAGACACAAAATGTCAAACCCAGTATTTAAAGTAAGAGATACAGGGCGCAACTCAGCCAGAACAGGAGATGTTCAGGATATTGCTGATAACATATGTACTTCGTGGACTTCAGCTACAACAGGAACTATTGCAGTTACTGCTGACGCTACTTACGATGTTTCATTTACGCAGCCTGCTGATACTATCATAAGAAATCTTATTGCCATTCCTGCAGGTAACATTGTTACAGCAGGAGCTTCAGGCGATGATGTTGATTTTGATTTAGGTACTGCAGCAGGGGGTGGTCAAATTATTGATGAAGAAGCTATTCTTGATGATGGTGGATCAGCAGTAACTTGGACAGCAAACGCACCTTTGTATATTATTCAAAACTCACATGGACACGCAGCTAACGCTTTTGTAGGAACAGGAGTAACAGCAGGTGTTGTTGGAGGCCCAGCAACTTCAGAAGCTATTGTTATAGCATCTACTTTGTATAGTGCTTCTGCTCGTACACTATATGCTCGTCTAAAGCCACTAGCAAATAACCTTGCTACGGCAGCTACAACTGTTACTTACTTAGTTGAGTTTTTACACCTCGGCTCTACTCCTGACCAGTAGACATGCCACAGTTAGGTAACGATAAAAATCCTATAATCCTAAATGGCTCTAAAGGCCCTAAAAGCACTAGAGTCTTAGGATTATTAGGTAACGCATATTCTGGTGAAGCTAAAAAAAACTACCAAGACAACTACGATAAAATATTTGGTAAAAAGAAAAAGGGTAAATAATGGCTACAACATATTTAACACTTACTAATGAGACTTTAAGAGAGCTTAACGAAGTTCAACTTACATCTTCAAACTTTTCAGATGCAGTAGGAATACAGGCTTTTGTTAAAGAGTCTATTAATAGAGCATTAAATGATATAGCTAACCAAGA
>VTLG01013744.1_pt1 | contig 11477 bp, 13 predicted proteins | sample 4694571 | NCBI WGS metagenome assembly VTLG01 (sample SAMN12604809, study PRJNA352737) | marine metagenome | biome: ENVO:00000447; feature: ENVO:00000209|ENVO:00000569|ENVO:01000036; material: ENVO:00002151; isolation source: viral sequences binned using virsorter ... | reverse complement strand
TGAGGCGAGGAAACGCCCGCTGGCGGCGTTTTGGCATCCAGCGGGGTCTTGGGGAGGGGTCGGGGGGAGAAAGGCGCGTGACGGCGATTCTGAGCAGTTTTATGCTCAGGAGGGGTCAGGGGCGGTCATGCCGCGCCTCCGCAATCGCGTCCCGGATGGGAGGCGGAAGGGGTTCCGGTCCTTCCGGGACGGGGGAGAGCAGGTCGGGGAGGGACGAGTCCCGCGCCTGCGGGGGAGCCTTGCGGATGCGCCCCCCTTCGGAGAGGAAGCGGGTGACGGCGTTGCGGACCTCCAGTTCCGTGGGCGGGGGTTCGCTGGAGCGTTCCCGCCTGCGGCGGTGCGGGTCCAGCCACTTCCGCTTGGCGGCGGACTGTGCGCGGGCGGAACAGGCGTGGCAACAGTATTTCTGCTCCCTCCGCTGGATCTCGCGCTGGTAGGTCCGCTGGCAGTGCTGGCAGACTGCGGGGACGCGGGTACGTTCCCGGCGGGGCGTGGTGCGGATGACGCTCATGGGCCTCCTGCGTCCAGCCGCGCCTCCGCGCACTCCCAGCCGATGGCGGCGTATCCGGCAATATCCTCCCATGTGTCGCGGAGGTCCGGGGAGTGGGCCAGCCGTGCCAGCTTCAGGATTATCCCGATGGCCGCAACGTCGTCGGCGGTGAAGTCGCGTTGCGCCTTGAACGGCGGGGTGCGGCCCCGGAGGAAGGCGTTCAGGAGGTCGGCGGTGCGGGTGAGGTTCCGGAGTGGTTCGCCGTAGGCGTGGTTCCGGTCGGCGCACACAATGCGGATAGCGTCCTCCAGCAGGAGTTTCCGCTCTGGTTCCGGTTCCGGTTCCGGTGACGGCTCATCATGGCCTTTCATCAGTGCCGCGATCTTCGCCTCTGCATCCGGGTAAAGCTGGGCGAGTGCCTTGACCGATTCCGTCACGCTCTCTGCCGTTTGTTTTTTGGTCGGTTGACCCATCTCATCTCCTAGTGTCTGGTTAGAAAGGTGCCCAATCCGGGCGGGGTCCGGTGTTCCGCTTGTGGCGGATCCCGGTGATTTCGCATCCGGGGAACGATCCCTTGATGCTACGGATCTGCTCGTTCTCACGCTCGAAATGAGCGAGGATCCGGCAGATCTCGTCGAGGGAGTAGGCGCGGTCGCATGCCTCGGTGGGCACCCTTGCCAGATCGCGCCCCTCCTTGACGATGGCGTATTTCTCGTTGTCCGGGCCGCGATGATACCAGACGATGGGGGTTTTTCCGGCAATGGGGCGGTGCCCCGCGTCCGTGGCCATTCGGTTGAGGAGTTTCCATCCCTTCACCAGATTGTTGGCCTTACTGACAATCAGGTTCACATCCTTGGACGCGATGGCATACTCCAGATTCTGCCGTGCCCGCTCAAATCTTGCGCCGACTTCGGGATCTACGAGCTTCTGAAGTTCCCCGATCCCCCAACGCTGATCCATTTCGCGGGTTGCAGTGTCGAGAGCCTCCAGCGCGGCGCGGATCACGCGCTGGTTGTTCTCGTTGCGCTCAACGAGGGGGAGGGGAATCTGCTTGTAATTGGTTTCGCCCATGCGGACCAGCGATGGTTTTGGGGTCCATTTTTTTTTCATTCCTTCCTCTTTGTTTCGGATGGCTTAAAGCAGTCGGCACAATAGGCCCGCCAATGCTTCCCATGCCTCACTGCCCACTCAGCACCTTTTTCATGGCATTTGCCGCAAACACCTTGCGCGGCATATGAAACCGCTCCCCCATGAAAAAGGCTACAGTCGTAGCTTCTGAAGATTCTCATTTGAGATCAGGCAGTCTGAAAGTAATGCGGAAGTGGTCCGCCCAAACCCGCCTCTTCCGTTGGTAACACTGCGGAAGTGGCGCGGAAGTAAAAACTGAAATTAGCCTAAAGATGCCCCGGCCACCTTCCCCGTGGCTGGCCCCGGCACAGTCCGATATGAAAGACTGCGGAGGATCAGGTTATCGGTTGGCTCCCGGTATTTCTCAGCAGGCGCGGCACTGAATCTGCCCGCCCGTGATTGAAAGCGAGGCGCGGCGCGGCCCAGCCTGCCGTACATTTCGCCGCCGCGCCCCGGAAACCTTGGACCGAGGCATCTGGTCACAGTGCGTCCATCAACTAGACGCAGGCTCGTCGGATGGCTTCGGGGTTCAGCCCGTCCCAGCGCGTCCGGAGACTCATTGAATCCAGATAACGCTGGTAATGCCGGATCAGGTCGGCTGGGTTCGGGTTAGGATTGATTGGCTCAACCCCCAGCCCCCGCAGTGTGGCTCCGCGCCCCAGCCTAGCCCTTACAATCTCAGGGAGTTCCTTGAGGAAACTGATCTCGCCAGCATCTGTGTGTTTTGTCGATTTTTTTTCGTTGGTGTCCATGTTAGTATCTCGTTGGTGGTTCCAGAACCTTCAGCCCCATCTGCTTGGTGTGGCCGTCAACGCTGGCGTTCTGTAGTTTCTCTCCCTGCAACCATGTGATCAGGTGCTGGTGTGCAGACTTGATGGGGATGGCGTGTTCCTCATGCAGATAAGTTATGAAACTGCGCGGCGTGTTGACGGCACAGGAAAACGGATAGCCCGAACTCCAGCGGTTCTGAACCTCCTGAAAAATTTTCTGGATCTCCAGACCGTCAAGGTGTCCGCCCCCCTCAAGAATCTCCCGGATCTCCATTGTCCGGTCCATGAGCAGGCCGTTTTCAGCCCGGACTGCGTAATAGGGGGAGTAGTCCACGAAATCGTTGGACTTGAGAACGCCGCCCGCGACTGCGTTCCCGACCCCCGGCTGGAACCCCAGCCTGTGGGAGACGGTCAACTCGTCGTTTTCCGACATCTGGTAGATGCCGAGGACGCACCGCACCGAGTCCACCAGTGCGGTGGTTCCCCGTATCGCCTCCCGCGCCTGCATGGTGTTCTGGATCCCGAACGCCCCCTCCTTGCGCATGTGGTGCGGCAGGATCACACTGCATCCGGTTTCCCCGCAGATCTCGCTTATGCAGGAGATGAAGTATTGTGCCGCCGCAGGCTGGGAGGTGATGTCGGCATGACAGAAGGTCTGCAACGGGTCAAGCACCAGCAACCGCAGGCTGTCGAAGTCCTGCAACTGCCGGATCAGGTCGGCGAAAAACGGGGTTTTGACGAAGCGGCTCCGGTCCTCGATCACCAGTGGTCGGGGTCCGCCGTTGTCCGGCATCGGGATCACGAAGAGTTTCCCCTCGGCGCGGCTCAGGACGGTCTGAGCATGAAACGACTGGATGCGGCGGTGGATTGTGTCCTGCCCGTCCTCCGCGCTGAGGATCACAGCCGTGCCGTTTTCGATCACGCCTCCGCCAAACGCGAACTCCTGATGCATCCCCTGATCCCCGCCCGCCACCTTCAGGGCAAGGTCGAGGCAGAGGAATGATTTTCCCAGCCCCCCTTGTGCGGCGAACAGGATGGGGATTCCGAGTCCGAGTTTGTGTTCCACCAGCCAGCGAGGGTCGGGAGGCTCTCCCTCGTACCGCTCCAGCCCCCATTCCCGGATCTGGAAGCGCAATGCGGGGGCGGCTCCCACAGAAAGACCGCCCCCTTCCCCCGCCTCCGGTTCCCGCCGGACGGACACAGGGGTTCCCGATCCCGGAACCACATCCTCGATGGCCCGGAGCTTTCCGCCAGCGGCGCGGGAAAGCTGGTATTTTGCTTTTTTCTCAAACCACGGCAACCCGCGTCCGTCCGCGTCCAGCGTCATTCCCCGGACGGCAACCCGCTGTTCAAACGTGGGCCAAGACTCTGCGACAAGTTCCTCCAGCGTTGGCAGTCGCCCCTGCTCTGAAAGCCACGTTTTGAGGGTTCCGATCAGGAGATGCACGGCGTAGCCGTCACGCCCGTCCGAGATCTCCCCCCAGCGGTTCTGCACGGTCTGCATGGTTCCGTTGATCTGCGCTGGGCCGGGGTCGCCCCCACCCCCGCCCTGCTGGGTTGCCAGTGTCAGCAACCAGTTGGGTGTGGGCATCGGGTCGAATTTTTCCACAAACGAGTACGCCCCCTTGTTCGTGGACGAGGGAGGCACGACGACGTATCCGCCCTCCCCCTTGCTGTCGATGTTCTCTCCGAACAGCGACGAGGCTGATTTCACCAGATTCCCCTCCGGATGCTGGAAAATGACATGCTCCCCGCCGCCGCCAGTCTTCCAGCGCAGGGTGGGGCCGAAGTCGCCGTGGAGGAGAATCAGGTCAAACCAAGTTTCGCGGCCTACCTTCCCTTCGTCAGCATCAATATCCACACAGTGGAAATTGTTGCTCACGGATCCCGTGACCAATCCGATGTTGTGATCGCGGAAACGTCCGCCGAACCACATCTCCAGCGTGTCCGAATCCGCCCGCTTCTTCTGGTAACGCGCCCATGAGGCAACAGCGGGGTGCTTCCCCGGACGGTCACATTCCGCGTCTCCGCAGGTGCAACACCCCTCCTTGAATCCGTGGATGGGCATCACGGAAAAACCCAGCGAGTGATACCACTGGGCATGCTTTAGTAGTGAGTCTGTCATGGCGGGAATAACGCCGCCCGCTTTTGCACGGACGGCGTTCAGGGTTTTTTAGATTGAGAACGTGTCGTCCGCCTGAATCCCCGCAGGGAGTGGGGCGGTTGCCGCAGGGCTTGGCGGGGCGGGTGCAGGGACCGCCTCCTCCCTTGCGTCCAGCAATTCGGCTGGGCGTTCCTGATAGCCCGCGATCTCAAACTGCGGGATTTTGGTTGGCCCCTTGCCGATTCGGACCTTAGTTGCAGGCCGGATGCGAACCGCAGGCACCTGTCCGGTTCCGAACTTCTTGGCCCCCTCCACCTCGTTGTAGAGGTTTTTCACGAACTCGATGAGTCCCACCGCACTGCTTGAGAGTTCCCGGATGGGATCCTCTCCGAACAGCACTGTGGAGTAAAACAGGAGGACGAATCCCTGCTTGTAGGAATCGCCGGGGCGCGGCGACGGCCCGGAATCGTCCCACGGGATCCAGTCCCGCCCCCCGGTCAGGGATAGCCACCCCTGCTGGATGCCTTCGATGTCGATCAGCACGGGCTGATCCTTGAAGTCGATCTCCTCGACACCGCCCTCGGTCGAGCGGAGCCAAGAATTCTCCTCGATGGAGAAGCGGAGGTAGGGTCGCCCCCCTCCGCCGTTTTGGAACATTAACGGCATATTACCTCTGTGGGAATATGGTTATTTATCCTGTTTATCGTAGCAGGACAGAACGTCCGCCAGCCATTTGGCGGAATGCCGCTCCCTCAAACGGGAGCGCAATTCGTAGATGAGGTCAGGGTCGAACCCGCCCCACTCCAGTATCGTCCGCAGATCGTTCTCCGACTCCCCGGATAGGATGTAGCCGATGGCCAACCTGCTGTCGCGCATCGCCTCCTTGTAGGAGCGGGCATCGCGGCCCTGCTTCCGCGTGGAAGCCAAAGCCGCATCGCGGATCGTCTGCAACACGACTTCGCGGTACAGGCGGCTCTCTGGGGTTTCCGGCAGGGGAGGGTGGTGGTCGTCCTCTTCCGCCTCCTCTCCGAACAGGGACTCAAAGAAATAATTGGTTCCGTTGGTACTCGGCATCGCTCCAATAGAATGACGAGGGGTCATGCGGCACCATGTCACGCACCTCGTCCTTGGTCCGACAGACGCGCAGGAGATTGAACATGGCGCGGACGTTGTGCCGGATCACGGCCAGAGCCTCCCGGCTGTCGTCCTCCGTCAACTCGATCCACACATACGGATCTTTTTTCCGCGAAAGAACGTAGAGGAATTTCATCGGCAACACCTCCCCCGTTTCCTTGGCAACAGCCATCTGATAGACCGTGCCCTGAATCGCATGAGAGAGTGAGAGCCTAGAGGGGGCGGATGATGAAGTCTTCAAGTCCACCACCATCTCCGGCCAGCGGAAATCCAGATACCCGATGGCATCAATAACTCCGCCGTCCGGCAGGTTCACGGGGATGCTGATCTTCCATTGCCTATCCCCTCTTGGCGGAGCCAGCGGAACGCCGTAGGGACGCAACTGCTCCAAGGCGGTTTCCACCATTTGCCGAACAATGGGCCTGCGCTTGGCCAACTGCTCCTCCGTTCCTGCCATCAGGATAGGACTCTTGATCAGGGAGCGCGTGGCAATCTCCACGCACTCCTCCACCTCGGCATCCGGGTTGTAGATGCCGTACTCCACCCCACGCTCGACGCTTGTTCCCTGATGCATGGCCCAGCCTCCGGGGAATCGGACCTTGTATATGTAGGACGCAACCCACGCATCCGGGGCCGCGATAAACTTGTTTATGTTGGAGGGGGAGAGGTTGCGGATGTCGAAATCCTCAAAGGGATTGCTCATGCTTTGCTCCATAAAAAATTGATCAGAAAACGGGACGCATCGGCCTCGGTGCGGAACGGACTGATCCGTACCTGCTTCCCCTTGTGGGGGAAACTGACGGTCCAATGCCGTTCGTGATTGTCCCACGACACAACACCGCTTCGTCCGCCCGCGTTTATGGTCATGGCTGGTTCAGCCCCCAGCGGGCGATCAGCAGGGCATCGGCCCTGCCATCGTCCTTTTTGCGGCTGAAGGAGGCCGAGTGGAACGGGTACAGTTCCATCGCCCGCTGTCGGGACGCATCCTTTCCGGACTGAACCTTCAACTCACGCCTCCACTGCTGAGGCGTGATATGGAAGGTCGGCCGCATCAGCGATGCCACGACCCCAAGAATGATGCCGTAGCCCACCCCGAAGTTGAACATCGAGGTGACACCCTGTCCGGGTCGCGCCGCCACCTTCTCTATGACACACGGGCATTCCCGTGTGGACAGGATGTCTGCAACGCCCACGGCGGAGATCATCCGCTTCCGTCCGGAAACCTCCACCACGGGCATGTCGTGGATCTCCACGAAGTCGTCTCGGCCCAAAAAGACGAGTGCGCCGCCCAATCCGGGGTCGATTCCCCACACCTCCCTCACTTCTCCTCCTCTATGTAGTCGAGGAGATCAAAGTGGATTCGGTGCTTGCGGCAGTGCGCCGCCAGAGCCAGCAGGCTCGGAAGTGGAACCCTCTTCCGCTTCTTCCACTTCCAGATTCCATTCTGGGAGATTGGGATCCCCTCCTCCCGCAGGATGCGGCTGACCCGCCCCGGCCCGCCGAGGTGCTTGACCAATTTTTTTGAGTTTATGTTCATGTATTTCTCAGAAAACGTGCTGTCGTATAGACAGTATGGACAATACTCTACTAAAATCAACAAAAATCTGCAATAATAAAAAAATGGACAGTTTGTCAAACATAGGATAAGGTAAGAAACCAATGATGGGAACACCGGGACAGGGACGAACCTTAACCCTTCAGACCAAAACGAACATGACTAGCATTTCAGGGAACACATCCCCCTCCGCTCCGGATGCCGTGGATCTAGGGGTCCGGAAGATCCGCTTGCAGGAGTTCTCCAAACGCCTGCAAGCCCTGCTTGTGACGCAGAATCTGTCGCAAGCCGATCTGTCGCGCTCCACGGGGCTGGGACGCGACTCGATCTCCTCCTATTGCCGAGGTAGAACCGTCCCAACTCCCAAGAACCTGAAGCGCATCTGCCATGCCCTCAAGGTTGAACCGGAACAACTCTACCCCAACTACGAAGCCGAAAGCGTGGCCGCAGAGGAGATCCCCGCCTTCCAGTTGAAAGCCGTACACGGCGACAGCCAGAAGACATGGCTCTCTGTCAACATGAAGGTCGCGAACGCGCAGGCACTCGCCATCCTCGAAATCCTGAACACCCCACAGAACTAGCCCCGCAATGCTGACACCCGCCGAAGCCGCCAGCCTGCTCAATGTGTCGATAGACATGATCTACCGACTCAAACGAACAGGCGAAATCAGGACAATCCCGATAGGGCGAACCTTCCGAATCCCACAATCCGAAATCAACAAAATACTGGACCGACTATGGAGCGAACCAAACCACCACGCATCGAAAAGGCTGGGAACGGCGTATATTACGTCATCTACGCCAAAAATCGACGTTCAGCGAGAACGTCACTTAGGACGCGAAATCTACAGGAGGCAGAGCAGAGATTTCTAGGCTGGCTGGAGGAAAGGGAGCGGGGCGGGGAGGCCAGCAGTGACCCGTTCTGCCGAGACATCCTCACGCTCTGGTTCGACCAGTGGATCGCCGGACGGATGATCACCGAAGTCCGCTACCCCTCCGTCATCCACAATCTCTCGCGATTCTTCGGGGATCGCCGAGCGTCCCAAATCAACCGCGCCGACAGCCGGGAGTACATCACGCTCCGAAGAGAGGGGCGGATCGGCACCTGTCCCGCCTCCGAATCCACGATCCGCATGGAACTCCAGAAGCTCCGTGCCGCGTTCCGCTTCATGCAGGAGCGCGTGGAGCCGCGTTCCCGCCGGATTTCGCCCGACCTGATCCCCTACATCGAACTGCCGGATGCCAGCCCACCGCGTGAACGTGTGCTGACCGACGAGGAATGGCGGCGCATCTCCGAAAACGCCTGCGCAGAAGGCGACACGCGCTGGTCGCGCATTGGCAGATTCCTCCTGATTGCAATGGAAACCGCCCAACGTAAAAGCGCGATACTGGAATTGAAATGGGAACAGGTGGATCTGGAGCGGGGGCTGATCCGGTTCAACCCCTACGGGCGGAACCAAACCTCAAAACGCCGCCCCCCACTCCCGATCTCGGATCTGCTCATGGCAGGACTGAAGCGGATGCGTGAGGAACGGATCAACGGCTATGTCATCGACTCACACACGGACATCTGGTATCCGTTCAAGCGTTTCATGGATGATCTGGGAATTGAGGAAGTGACTCCGCATACCCTGCGCCACACATGGGCGACTCACGCCGCACAGGATGGTCTGCCGATGGAGGCGATTGCGGCGTTCATGGGAGACACCGTGCAGACCGTCACGAAAAACTACCTGCACCTCTCCCCGGATTACCTGCGGCAAGCAATCAACCGGACAGGAAGGCATTCTGCGCTGTTGCCCCCTTAAATCGCAGATTTGCGCTGTAAAAACGCCCAACAACTGTGGACAAACTGGCAAAAATCACTTGGAATTGACCGCAGATTCGTTGATCGACAGGGGTTTGAATGGTCGGGGTGAGAGGATAAAAGTCCGCATTTTCTTCAATGATTACAGAAGGTCACAGGAATCGGCAACGTTGTCACTTGCGCCGTCCTCCCGACCGTTTTGCCTTATAGGTTTCACCCCAAATCCCCTCCACAGCCTTGTTTGAGACGTAGTTTTTCATGGTGGAGGTGGAAGCCGCCTGCGCCGTGGCTCCTCCTATCGGCCCCCGCAGAGTCGGCGGCACTTTGCTCAGTGTCTTGAAACCGAATCTCGGATTCGCCACAGACATGACCACCAACGGCAGAAGGATCACCTCGTACAGCGATTTGACCGCCTGAAACTCCGCCGATACGGTCCTCTCCGAGTTCGTAGTGAAAAATCGGATCAGATCCTCCCCCGCCGAGGCGAAATAGGAAGGAGCCGCACCAATGAAGATGTTGGCGAAATCCTTTTGATATTTCACGCTTCGGACGGACTGCACCAACGGATCAAACGCTCCGGCGAACCCAGCGCGGTACAACGAGCTTTCAAGCAGATACGATGCCAAGTCTCCCACTCCCTTCTTCTTCTCCTCCTCCCAGCGGTCGTGATCGAACAGGGCCACGCGCATCGTGTTCACGATGAGATGTGAGAGGAATAGGCCCATCAAGGGAGCCGCAATCTGCTCGGCGGTGTATTTTGCCGCATCCAGTTTTCCGCGATGTTTGAACTCGCGCCGGGACCGATTGACGCTGGCGGTCAGCACGTTTCGATGAAACCCCCGCGAGAACGAGGTGATGCCGAACACGATGCGCCCCAGCGGATGCTCGGCGTAGCGGGGGCGATCCACCTTCTTCGGATCCTGAATCGAATGATCCACGAAACGCCCAACGGCTACAGCGTATTGCTCTCCAAACTCGGTGAGCTTTCCATCCGCCTCCAGCAACTGTCTGACGGTCGGCATCGAACCCTGTCCCGACAATTCCAGATGCTCCACCACGTTTTTGGTGAACAGGTCCGCCTGCTCCGCAGGGATGCCGTAGTCCTCCAGCACCCGTGTCACATAAGGTTTGCTGACTCCATTCTGGTACATCTCGGAAATGGAGTTGAAAAAAGACATTCCGATGCTCATGGACGAACGCCGCTGGGCATTCGTGATCCCCTGCAATCCCGTCCTCCGGAAAAACGTGGAAAGCTGACGCGCCGCCTTGGGGTCGTCCGCAAAGGATCCCCCCAGCCGATTGCTCATCAACTCACCCATATACAGGTCGTCAACAATCCCCAAAACGTGGGCGAGATGCCTCCGGAACAGAACCCGCTCCCGCGCCGTCTGGTTTCCCGTGGCGGCAAACGCCTCCTCCAGTGTCAGCACAAATGATTTCATCCCGTCCGACACCGACCCGCTCTGGATCCCCGTTGTGAACGGCTCGGCAATGGAAGTGTACACGGCCTTCGGCAGAAGCGTCATCGTGCCCACTGCGTGAAACCAGTTCAGGAACGTTTGAAGCGAGGGGTCGAATCCCGGAGCCTGCGTTCCCGTGATGAATTCAATGGTCTGGCGCAACTGTTTAATATCGCTGGGAGCCATTCCCTCCTGAGCCAGCCGCTCCTCGTACAAATAGTCCAGATACGTCCGCAGGTTGCCGTGAACCCCTTTCTTTTTCCCAGCGGGCACCTTGTGCGCCCCAAAACGACGTTCAAACTCCGCCTTCCTGACGGCACTGACCACATACTTCTGGATACTCTCAATGGCCTCCAGATAAAACCCGGACATGTAGGTGTCCGCCTCTTTTGGAAACACCCTGCTCTTGGTGAATCGGCCCATTGGCGAATGGGCAGACGGGTCATCGGAAGCGTCAATCCGGATCCGGTACAGCCAGTCCCGTGCCCCCATCTCCGCCCATTGATCCGCAATCTGGTCATGCGCCGTCTGGAACGCCTCTGCGTTCTCCTCCAGAATCTGCTCGGCCTGTTCCTCCAGAGCCGCGATCTTCACCTCTGCATCCGGATCCTCCCCCTCCTCTAAGAACCCGATCTTGGACCGGATCCCCGCGAGTTCCTGCGCCTTCTTGATCAGCGTACTGACCGGATCCTCCGATCCCTGCAATCCCCAAAACTCCTGAAAACGGCTGGAACGCGCCATCTTCGCCAACGCCTGAACCTGCTCTTGGCTCCCCTCGTAAACTCCGAATTCCTCCAGCCACAACACCTCCCGGTACATGGGAACCGCCCCGCGCTTCGGCACCTTCCCCCCGGTCAGGAACTTGTTCTCGTCAGCCAGCACCAGCACCGTGTCCAGCATCCTTGGCAGATAGGCGTTCTCGGAGAGGAAGTTGATGTCCACTCCAGCGTCCTTCAAGTAATGGAAAACTGGCTCAAGGATCGCCTGCCGGAACTCCGCCGCCGACTTCAGAATCCCCGGAGTGCTGAT
>VTLG01006698.1_pt1 | contig 11479 bp, 14 predicted proteins | sample 4694571 | NCBI WGS metagenome assembly VTLG01 (sample SAMN12604809, study PRJNA352737) | marine metagenome | biome: ENVO:00000447; feature: ENVO:00000209|ENVO:00000569|ENVO:01000036; material: ENVO:00002151; isolation source: viral sequences binned using virsorter ... | reverse complement strand
ATATACCTCTGCATACACGCTTAACCTAGAAAATACAAATATCATTGTTAACCACTATTGGGCCATATGCCTAAAGTTCCCGGCCATACCCTTAAAGTATCCTTAAGGAGTACCTATGTATAGATGTAAGGGGGGCACTCAGGTATTGTTAATACCTATTATACACCTTATTTCAGATTTGTCAAGATAAAAATGCATCAAAATTAAAAAAACTTTGTCTATATGTAAAAAAAATGCATAAAAATGAAAAAAAGACTTGACAAATTCTCAAATCACTGTATAATAGTAACTATATGTTTTTTTAAGGCAAGGTAACACACTCATACTTACATTACATACGAGGTTACACGTCTAAAAGCATATAATCTCATTGGTGGGATGGAAACTCACCACTCTGCCCGGGCAGAAAATACGAGTTTCATTCAGTATTATTACAGCACCAGTGGGATAAAATAGTTTTCCCAGTGGTATCTAATTTTTTTATATAGGGAGAACAAAATGGTAACAGATACTATGATTACAGAATTGACACAAACCGTCTCCACCCTCAAAAGAGACGTAGACGTATTAAAAGAGGATAACAGTTACCTGTATAAGAAGTTAGAAAAGGCCTATGATGATAGGATATACCTTCGCAGTGAAAACTACAAGCTAAAGGAACAGGTTAATGGTACCCATGATGGACAAGTGTCTTACGGTAAAACAGAAGAGGAGGAGTGCATTGCTTGCAGTGCATAGATAACGATGGCATACACATACGCAAAACCCACCAAGAAAATCAAATCAAAGCAATCAACCAAAAAAGAGGACAAGTACAACCCTAAGACAAAAGCGAAAAAGGGAAGAACTGCCCGTGGTAAATACACTTTGCCTCGTAAAGGGTTTATGAGGTAGATATGGCTGTTACACTTTTATATGGATTTGGAGTAGCGGCATTAACTGCTATTAGAACTTTAAGTTTTACGGCTGCTAAAAAGCAATTTCCAAAACTCACGAAGTCAGTTTTTAATAAAATTAAAGCTTCTAAGAAAGTAAAAGATTTAAAAACTAAAAAGAAAGTTACAGTAGATAAAAAGCCTAAGGTAGATAAAAAGCCTAAGGTAGATAAAAAACCAAAAGTAGATACTAAACCAAAAGTAGATAAAAAGCCTAAAAAGAAAAAGCCCAAGAAAAAAGCAGAACCTAAGAAAGATACTGGAACTGGAGAAGTTCAGGGGCCACCTAAACCTACATGGTGGCAAACTGAAGCAGGTCAATGGGGAACTATGTGGAATACTATTCCTAACAGTGTAAAACAAAAGATAGTGGCAGCCGGTAAAGGAACATGGAAATTAGGTACATTGGATTTTAAGCCATTCAGTTCTATACCCGGTTTTTACAGTAGGCAGGCAGCTAAACTTGCAGGTGGTACGGCATTGTATGGATTTGGAATACCAGCCGCAGTTGGAGGTGTAAAAAAAGGAATAAATATAATAGGAGGAGAAGGTGGAATGGTGAAAGGTGGAGAGACTTTGAACATAGGTACAGGTGATGTAGATGCACAGACAGACAAAGCTATTGCAGCTCCAACATCTGGAGTTGGTCAAGGCGGAAGTGAAACAATGAATGCATTTATTGATGCCCATAACGCAGCTCTTCAATCAGGGTCGGCAGAATTTAGCTTTAGTGGTAGAACCTATACTGTAGGTACTGTTCCAATGCAAAATTTCTAGTGGCACGGGACTACAAAAAAGAATACAGGAACTACGACTCCAAGCCAAAACGGGTGAAGGCCCGTGTGGCACGCAATAAGGCAAGGCGTATTATGAAAAGAAAAGGTCTTGCAAAAGTGGGAGATAACAAGGATGTTCACCATATTGATAACAATACAAAAAATAATTCCGCTTCTAATTTAAAAATGAAATCACATCGCTCCAACCGTTCGTATCCACGAACAAGAACAGCTAGGAAAAAATAATGATAGACACTATTAAAATATTAACAGACATGACTAAAAGGGAAGTCGAGAGGTGTTTAGTGGGAATGTGGTTCTTGACGAATCACACAAAATAAGAATGAATAATTGTAAAAAATGTGAACATGGCTGCCATTGTAGTGATGGTGGTAGTTGTACGTCTTGTGAATGCAAAGACTGTGATTGCCAAAAAGAATAATGCCAATCTATGAATATGAAAACACTCAAACCGGAGAACGGTTTACGGAAAATCTACCTATCGACAAAAGAGACTTTCCGACTCGTAGGCGTTTTATTAGAAGAGTTATATCTGCTCCTAAAATATCTATTATATCAGATATGGGTGGAAAGGAAGACAAGGCGAGAGAACAAATGATGCAAGCGGCAGAAAAGGGATATCAGCAACGTGAAAAAGAAAAAATTGAAACGCCAGTCTGGGCAAAAGAAAGACGAGAAAAAAGTAAGCAAAAAAGACGTTGGTTTTAATTCAATTGGGTTTCCTCATAATGACCCATATGGGTTAGCCGAAGCATGGTGGAAAATATTTACAAAACCAAATGAATCTATTACCAGAAAAGAAAAAAGATAAACTAACTGTTCAACAGGAAACATTTCTTAACGCCTTGTTTGGAGAAGCAAGAGGAAATCCAAAGCGTGCCGGTGAAATAGCCGAGTATGCGGAAGGTTCCTACACATACGCCATCAAGTCATTAAAGGAAGAAATTATTCATAGAGCAGAGACAGTTCTGGCAGCTCACTCACCAAAAGCCGTCATGGGACTGGTTAATGGGTTGGATGCTGATGGCACGGTACCGCAGGCAAACATACGTATTGAAGCGGCAAAACAAATACTTGATAGAGTAGGCTTGGGCAAGAAAGAACAACTAGATATTAACGCCAAAGTTTCACACGGGATATTTATATTACCACCGAAAGATGACATCATTAATGCAACAACCACAGTTTCCGACCAAGAAGCGTAGAGCTCGTATTATTCCTTTTGGCTATAAAAAATCAGAATCGGATGACAAGATACTGGAGCCGATTCAGGAAGAACTGGAAGCATTAGAGCAGGCAAAAGTTTATCTGGATAATTCTTCCTACAGGGAAGTGGCGAACTGGGTGACAAAAAAAACAGGACGTTATATCAGTCATGTTGGACTGTTAAAAGCAGTCAATAGGTATTAACGTGAATGATATACCGCCTCCAAAACTTAAAAGTAGTAGAGGAAAGAAAAGAGAATCAAAACCTATTGCGTCTTTAGCAAAAGCAAGACAGTCGGCAAGACTGTCCATGAAAAAGCAACAGACCAAACTTAATAAGTTAAAGAGTAAATTACAAAGTGCCACACGAGTAGCACAGACAAAAAAAGAAAATCTAAAGCATATAGAAAAAGTTTTAGACGGAAAAGAAACACAAGTTATTGATGAACAGATTTTAGAATCTATACCGGATAATGTTCGTGATTTAGTTGATACACAAAATGTTATATTCAAACCGAATAAAGGGCCGCAAACACAATTCTTAGCATCGGCAGAAAGAGAAGTCTTTTATGGTGGTGCACGTGGTGGAGGAAAATCCTATGCCATGCTGGTTGACCCTTTACGTTATTGTACTAAACAGAATCATAGAGCGTTATTAATACGGAAAACAATGCCTGAGCTTCGAGACATGATTACGCATTCACAACGATTATACGGAAAAGCGTATCCCGGAGCACGGTGGAGAGAGCAAGAGAAGGAATGGCGGTTCCCATCTGGTGCACGGATTGAATTTGGTTATGCAGATAACATGACAGACGCTCTGCGTTATCAAGGACAATCATACACATGGATTGGAATAGATGAATTACCACAATATCCAACTCCCGATATATATAACTTTTTGCGTTCCTCTCTTCGAAGCGTTGACCCGGCCATACCTGTGTTCATGCGAGCAACAGGCAATCCGGGTAACGTGGGTTCACAGTGGGTTAGAGAAATGTTTGTTAATCCTTCTCAGCCAAATGTACCTTTTCATATCAGCATTGACACACCAACAGGTATTAAGAAAATAACAAGACGGTTTATACCGGCAAAATTACAAGATAATCCTTATCTTATGCAAACAGAAGATTACTATGCAATGTTGTCTTCATTGCCTGAGGTACAAAGAAAACAATTTTTAGAAGGAGACTGGGATGCTTTTGAAAATTCAGCGTTTCCTGAATTTAATAAAGATATACATACTACTGAACCCTTTGACATCCCTCGCAGTTGGACTCGCTTTCGTTCTTGTGACTGGGGATATTCTTCTCCTGCCTGTGTTTTATGGTTTGCTATTGACTGGGATAATCATCTCTGGGTTTACCGTGAACTCTACAGAAATAAAATGACAGCCGATGTTTTTGCAAAGCAAGTTATGAATATGGAACACGGGGAATATATTAAATACGGAGTTCTGGATTCCTCTACATGGGCAAGACGTGGTGATGTTGGCCCGAGTATAGCAGAGACAATGATACAAGAAGGTTGTAGGTGGAGACCATCAGACAGGTCACCAAAAAGCAGAGTGAATGGAAAGATGGAATTGCACAAACGCCTGAAATTTGATGAGGAACTTGAACAGACACGAATAAAGATTTTTACAACATGTACTAATTTAATTAGAACACTTCCTTTACTACCAGTGGATAATAATAATCCGGAGGATGTAGATACAGATGCAGAAGACCATGCCTATGATGCACTTCGATACGGAGTGATGAGTAGACCGATGAATCCTAATTCAGGAGCCGGATTTTTGCAAAAGGAAAAAGACCCTAAATTTGAACCTGCGGATAGAATATTTGGATATTAATGGAGACACCAGATAAAATTAAAATAGGGTATAGAGAATATAAACTGGAAGAATGGAAACAAACTGTTGCAAGTGCTAATGAAGCACAAGGACAGTTTTTTGCCAAAGAAGGTGTTATAGGATATGTAGCTACAGAAAAAGGAGTTTCTCATGCTAATACGATAATCCATGAATGTTTACATGCAATATTATATCAATGGAATATGGATTTAGAGGAGAAAGTAGAAGAACTAGTAGTTAATGGTTTAGCTAATGGTTTAACGACAATATTTGTAGATAACCCAAAACTGATGGATTATTTAAAATTAAAAATAAAGGAGGGCTAAATGCCACAACCAATAATGACCAAATATAAACAGGGTGACCTTGGTAAGCCCTATCCTAAGGTAAAGGATAAAAAGAATGTTAATTTATCAGCACATGGTGGAGAAGCCGATGTTGATATTGCAACTAAAGATTATCCAACCAAGAAAAATAACCAAGTGCAATCTTCTTTCTGGAAGATGGCCAAAGAAAAAGATTATTAGGAGGAACAATGCCACAACCAATTATGACAAAATACAAGCACGGTGAATTTGGTGCAGACTACGGTAAAGCACCAAAAGAAAAACTTGATAGTGTTTTAAGAAAAACATATTCTCAAGGAGAATTAGGCTCTTCAAGTGGAAAAGCACCAAAAGAAAAACTAGAAGCTTGGTCAAAAGAAAAAATTAAGCACGGCTCATTTAACAAATAAATAATACATGGTTGAAGAAGTAAACATACCTGCTGATGAAACAGGTTCTTCACTAGAGGAATTTGCTCTTCCTGCAATTGTTAAAAATAGATTTAAAAAAGCCGAAGATGCCAGATACAGTGATGAACAACGATGGCTGAAAGCCTATCGTAATTATAGAGGAATATATGGTTCTGATACGGCATTTAGTAGCAAGGAAAAATCACGAGTATTTGTTAAAATTACAAAAACAAAAGTTCTTGCATCGTTTGGACAGCTTATTGAAGTTCTATTTGGGACAGGAAAGTTTCCTATTGGGATTGAGCCAACGCCTATTCCGGAAGGAGTAGCGGAGTATGCTCATTTAAAACCAGAACAGTTTCAACAACAAGGTGCACAGCCAGAAGCGGAGAGTCCTTATGGATTTCCCGGGGATGGGAGAGATTTGCCTTCAGGAGCAACAAGTGATATTCTAGGTGGATTGGAAGAAAAATTTGGTCAGGCAGGATTTGAAGAAGGTGCTGCTCCAGATTTAAAATCAATGCCACAGATAGAGCCTGCTGCTATTGCAGCTTCTAATATGGAAAAGATGATTCATGACCAGTTGGAAGAAAGCAGTGCCATTACAGTTTTACGACATGTTTTATTTGAAACAACTCTTCTAGGAACAGGCATTCTCAAAGGCCCGTTTAATTTTGAAAAAGTATCACACAAGTGGGATGAAGTGGACGGGGAGAAAATGTATAACCCTGATTTTAAACTTGTTCCAAAAATTGAAGCTGTAAGTATATGGGATTTTTATCCTGACCCAAATGCCGTTAATCTGGAAGACGCAGAATATGTTATTCAACGACATATCATGAATAAATCTCAGATACGAGCATTAATGAACAGGCCTTATTTTAGAGCAGAGGCTATTATTGATTGTTTAAAAATGGGTGCAAACTATGAACCAAAAAGTTTTGAATCTTCTTTAAATGAACGACAAGATGATAAGACACTTGATAAAAACAGATTCGAAGTTTTTGAATATTGGGGCATCATGGACAAGCAACTTGCAGAACTTGCAGGTTTGGAACTGGATGAAACAGCAACAGAACTTGATGAAGTACAGATAAACTGTTGGGTATGCAACGGAAAAATTATCCGTTTGGTAATGAATCCATTTACACCAGAACGTTTACCTTATCAGGTCTGTCCTTATGAAATTAATCCATATCAGTTTTTTGGTATTGGCATACCGGAAAATATGGATGATGCACAACAGGTTATGAATGGTCATGCACGAATGGCTATTGATAACTTGGCACTAGCAGGTAATCTAGTTTTTGACGTAGATGAAACGATGCTAGTACCCGGACAGGACATGTCAGTATTTCCGGGTAAGATATTTAGGCGACAAAGCGGACAACCCGGACAGGCATTGCACGGTGTTAAATTTCCAAATACAGCACCAGAGAATATGATGATGTTTGACAGGTTCAGGCAACTGGCAGATGAAGCAACAGGAATACCTTCCTATTCACATGGACAAACAGGCGTACAATCAACAACTCGTACAGCAGCCGGTATGTCAATGTTAATGGGAGCGGCAGCATTAAATATAAAAACTGTTATTAAAAATATAGATGATTATTTATTGCGACCTTTAGGTGAAGCATTATTTCAATGGAATATGCAATTTAATGACGATTCTAAAATTACTGGAGATTTACATGTCAAGGCAAGAGGAACGTCTGCTCTGATGATGAAGGAAGTTCGTTCACAACGATTAATGACATTTATGCAAACAGCATCGAATCCATCGCTTGCTCCGTTTGTTAAATGGCACACAATACTTAGGGAAATTGCTAAAACTTTGGATATTGACCCCGACAAGGTTATTAATGACCCTGAAAAAGCTGCAATTTTTGCAAGAATAATGGGGATGGTAAATGGAATACGAGAAAATCAAGGCAATGGTGGGCAGCCCGGTATGGCCCAAGGTGGAGGAGTACCTGCAGGGGCAAATCCACAAGACACAAATGGCTCTGGAGGTGGCAACATCGGAGTTGGAAGTGTACCGCAATCAGGGGAAGCTGGCTTCTCTGCGGCAAATGGTTCGGCTCAGAGAACAAGTTAAATCAAAGGAAAAAAAATAAATGGGATTATACGATAATTACGCATCACAGTTTCCATACAGAACAAAAAATTTTATTCAAGAAATAAAATATAATTCTGAAAATGGATTATATGAAACAGTAATTTCTCCTCACGTAGGATACGATGCATATTCACAGCCAAGTGGAACAACAACTCCATCTTGGAATCCATGTCCTGCAGGACAGGTTATGGGGCCAGATGGTGTATGTCGTATAGATACTAATTATGAAGGTCAACCTGTATTTCCAGATGTTCCTGATGTTCCCGAAGTACCAGAAGTACCAGAAGTACCAGAAGTTCCGGGTGGTGGAGGTGGAGCATTTACTAGTTCTGAACCTACAGCAGCCGATGGAGCCTATCAACGACAACAAGATTTATATAAACGAGTAACTTCCGGTGAAATAGGTGGAACAGCTAGAAACGATAAATATCAAACTCTTCCCGGTGGAATGAAAAATTGGACTGATGCTCAATTATATCAATGGGCATTAGATAATCAATATTTTACCAAGGATGATAGAATGGCATTAGATATTCCTGTTCCCGGCGAATACCGATATGCAGACTATAATAAAAAAATAGATGAATACTTTAGTAACACGATGATGGGACAAATGTTCCAAAAATTAGGTGATTGGAGAAGTCAAAAAGGATTTGATGATTGGTTGGATTTAGCTCAAAAACGAGGTATTATTGAAAAAGAAGGTGAGAAATGGAAAATTCTTGTTGGGCCGGGGGATAATAAAGATTCTCTTTATGCAGGAGGATATCTTGTTCCATTAGATGAATTTAAACAGGCAGAAGTAGATTATGCTCAAGGATACTTTACACCTTCAGGAATTGATAAAAAAGTAACACAGATGAATCTGTCTGGTGGCCAAGATGATTTAACATATGACTGGGCAATGCGTTTTAAATTAGGAAATGAATATTTACCTGAATTACGAAATGACCAACAAATTGATATTTTAACAAATAATATTGAAAAATGGCAGACTAAACTAGCAGGTATGCATGAAACTGGTGAAGGCACTGGTTGGTGGGAATGGATTGATAAAAGAGAAATGGATAACCTTGCGTCTAATATAACAAAGGCAGAAGAGAGAATTGTTTATTTGGCACCAACAACATCGGGATTTGAATCATATACTCCGGGTCATTTTGACCTTCAAAAGAATTATATCTGGGGTACAATAAATTCTACAAACGGAAATCAAATTGATATTGGACATTTATCTTTAATGACTGGTCAAGAACAGCAGAATTTTTGGAAAGCTCAAGCAGGCATACCAAAAGGACAATTTGACCAATTCCAATTAGCACCGTCACCACATACAGAACAACCACGAATTATTAGTAAAGGATTAGAAGCACCATCAGCAAAATTGAATTTATCAACTCCAGTTTTATCATCTGACATGAACTCTATGCAATTAACTTCAACATATGGAGATACAATTTCAGGTGTGACAAGAGTACAAGGTGGACTTCTTGATACAATAACAGGTAAAACAACACAAGTAACAGATATTGTTTCGTATTCAAAAAATGATGGTTCACCGGGTAATCATAATCAAGATGGCACAACAGCCGATTGGGGTTATGATGCTGATGGTAGATTTGTAAATGTTAAAACTGGACAAACAGCAGCAATGGGCAGTATGTCAGATGCCGTTAAATCTATTAACTCTGGCAATGCTTCAAGTAAATTATTAGATAGATTTGCTTGGGGACATTCTGATAACAAAACTATTAATCCTGCAACAGGAGAGGCGTATAAAAGTAAAGAAGAATATATGGCTGCTAAGGATACAAAAGTTACGTATAGAAATAATGATGGAAATCAATCTACTGTTAGCTCTGATAATTATGATGCTAAGGATGATAATAGTTCAGGCAAGATTATTTGTGATTATTTCTATCGTAAAGGATTACTGTCTGAAAAATTATGGAAGGCAGATGAGGCATATGGTAAGAAATTATCAAGAACTGAACCAGATGTTATGAAAGGTTATCATGCATGGGCAAGACATTATGTTCGTGAAATGGAAAAAGAATCACTGTTAGGAAAAGTTTATTTTGCATGGGCCAAGTTATGGGTTCCTCACTGGGCAAAATATTTAGCAGGTGAAAAAACAATACGAGGAAAAATCTTACATTCAATCGGTAAACCTATTTGTAATATGATAGGTAAATTTAATAGGAGGATAAAATGGCAAGAGGCTTAATGGAAGGGTATGCAAATACAACTCCTGCAGGATTTGAAGGAGTAGGCGGCAATCCTCCGGGAGAGTTACCACAAACTCCTGATATGAATGTAGCAAATCAAACAGCAGATACTGGTCAAACAACTGATACAGGTCAACCGGTAGAAGCAGCAAGTGCTGTTGAACAAGCATTTAATAATTTATCGGAAGAATCAAAAGCAAGTTTTTCTGCAATATCATCAGCTAGTAGTATTGCAGCATTAAAAGAATTCTTCAGTGGCATGGGTATGCCACCAGAAGAAGTAGCGGCATTGGACAAAATTCCAACAAAGGAAATGATTCATATTCCTGTTGACGCTTTGCTTAATAATCCTGAACGTGTTATGTCTGAATTACAGAACGTAGCAATGCAGGCAGAAGGGCAAACAACAGATATGGCTCAAGCCAATACAGGAATGATGGCTAATGAAGCTACAACGAACAGGCCACCTACACAACCTGTGTAGCCCCTAAAACTCTAGGGCCACCTGTTCTTCCAACAGCCCCCAACAAGGAGAATAAAATGGAAGAAGAAAAATTGGAACAAATTAATGAGACTGAAGAATCTCAAGTTGAATTGAAAGAAGAAACAAAGGATGAAACAGAATCATTATTAGAACCGACTCCCTATCGAAACAAATATAAACAGGAGTTAGATAAGGAGGATTCAGAAACAGCTACCGTTCCTAAGGACACTGCTTCAGAAGAGGCAGCCACTCCAGATGAAGAACGCCCTGTAAACGCTGAAGAGAAGGTGTTTAAGAAACGATATGACGACCTTAAACGCCATTATGATTCTACTATTCATAAACATAAGTCAGATGTTGTTAAGTTAAGAGAACAACTTGAGGCAAAGTCAAGTGAGATAATTCCTCCTAAAAATAAGAAGGAGTTGGAAACATGGAGACTTAAGTATCCTGATGTATATGATACCGTAAAAAGTATTGCTATACAGGAGGCTCAAGAACAAGCAAAATCTGTAGAAGGAAAACTGAAAAACCTGCAAGAACAAACTCAGCATGTTGCACGTGAAAAGGCAGAAGTTGAGTTAATGAAAGTGCATCCGGATTTTCAAGATATTAGGAAGACAGAAGATTTTCATGAGTGGGCAAAAGCTCAAGACCCACATATACAAGGATGGTTGTATGATAATGCCGATAATGCAAATTTAGCGGCTCGTGCAATTGACCTGTATAAAATGGATAGAAATTTTCCCGATAAGAAAAAGGAATCCAAAAAAGATGCAAAAGTTCAAGCAGCAAAAGCGGTTACCACTACAAAGCGAGGACAAGAGCCAGATACATCTCCAAAGAAGGTATGGACTGTAAATGAAATATCTAAACTGCGTCCTCAAGAGTTTTTAAAACTTGAGAAAGAGATTGACTTGGCTAGAAAAGAGGGTAGAATCAGTAATTAATCTTAACAGTCTATAGGAGGACTAATACTATGGCAGTAGCAAAAGGTTCCGGCTATACTAACTTACCTTCGGGTAATTGGTTACCGGTAATATACAGCCAGAAAGTCCAAAAGTTCTTTAGAACTGCATCAGTCGTGGAGGATATTACCAACACTGACTATGCAGG
>VTLG01015441.1_pt1 | contig 11480 bp, 12 predicted proteins | sample 4694571 | NCBI WGS metagenome assembly VTLG01 (sample SAMN12604809, study PRJNA352737) | marine metagenome | biome: ENVO:00000447; feature: ENVO:00000209|ENVO:00000569|ENVO:01000036; material: ENVO:00002151; isolation source: viral sequences binned using virsorter ... | reverse complement strand
CAACACCGAGCATGTGGAACGGATGCATAAGGATATTGTGTTCTGCTTGGAATACGAACATGAAGTTAAAAGTACCAGAAATACCAAGAGGCATACCATCACTGAAACTCCCTTGTCCGAAAGGGTAAACGAGAAAAACCGCTAGAGCTGCTGACAGTGGAGCTGTATAAGCTACAAAGATCCACGGTCTCATACCTAAGCGATATGAAAGTTCCCACTGTCTTCCTGCATAAGCAGCTACTCCTATTAAGAAGTGAAAGACAACGAGTTGATATGGTCCGCCGTTATAAAGCCACTCGTCCATAGTGCCGGCTTCCCAAATAGGATAAAAGTGCAGTCCTATTGCATTGGAGCTAGGGACAACTGCTCCTGATATTATGTTGTTTCCATATAGTAAGGAGCCGGAAACGGGCTCACGTATGCCATCTATATCTACTGGTGGTGCAGCGATGAAAGCGAGAATAAAACATGTAGTAGCAGCTAATAAGCAAGGTATCATAAGAACACCGAACCATCCCACATAGAGACGGTTTTCGGTACTTGTGACCCAATCACAAAATTTCTGCCAGTTGGTTGTAGTGTCTCTTTGTAATGAGATTGCAGCCATTTATAAAATTCCTGGGATAATTTGTCCTGTTGTTATGTATGCGCCTAGCGCAGCAAGAAAACCAATCATGGCAAGTCTGCCATTGGTTTCTTCGGCAATGTGCCATTGATCATGTGAATGATCGTGTTCGTTACAGTCTTTGTTGTGTGACATAACTCTTATAGGGGGTTCGTATGGGTAGTTGTTGTTTAGCAATTTGTCTAATGCTTCTTGATAAGGGTCCATTGTTATGGTTTGTATTCAGGTCCAATACCTGCTTGAACACACTTGCCCGTTTTCTTATCTCTGTAAAAACCAGAGGGGCAAGGTTGTTCATTTTTACGGGACTTTTTAGTTCCGTCTTCGTTATAAGTTGTAGCCATTATTAGAAATAAACTTGTGCTGTTGTTCGTCTGCTGGTGGAGACATCTCTTCAATGACAATGTTTCCAGCTATCACAAATCTCGCTTTATTACTTATAGTTGGCCTCACTTCATGCCAACACCAAGCTGGCATACAAATAAGATCACCTTCATTCTGTTCAGGTGGGACGAACGTGTTACCAACCCTATCAGTGAATTGAAATTCTCTTCCTTCTGTATTTTTTAAAAAGTGAACAAACGATATCACGCCAAAATTCATAGTAAGTGAAGTGTGTTCATGAGCAGGATGTTCATTGCCAGTCGTGTAATACTGACTCCAGTACTCAAAGAAATAACGTGAGTTAGTGTATAAACCTACTTCTTTAGTAATGTCTTCGACTATATCAGAGTATTTTTTTCGCCAAATTTTATCAGGTCTTTGATGTATTTTAAAGTTGTAAGAACTTAAATAAGTGTATCCCCTTGTTATAAGTTCTTTATTACATCTCTTCAAACCATCAATTACTTGTTCAATTTCTTTATCAGGTGTTTTAATATTTTTGTGAAGCCAATAAGGTGGTCTTAACATTAGAAGTTAAGGTCTGATTGTTCTAGTTTCTGTATAACATCAGCTCTATAAGCTGGATCATTGTCATAGCGAGGATCAGACATAGCTCTTACAAGTTCAGCTTGGGACCTATAAAGATCACCTCTATTATTAGATGCTTTACCTTGAAGCATTCTGCCTTCGTAACCATTCGCATTATCATATTCCGCTTTTAAACCTTGGAATGCGATGTTAATTGCAGCTACATTACCAGTGTCAACAACAGAATCAAATGCATCAATCTTGTTTGAAGGTAAGTTTGTACCAGCCCACTGGATAACATCTTGATAAGTCTTCTGTCCTCCTGCTGCATTTTGTATTTGATTAACTTGTACATCAGTTAGATCAACTGACTTTGTTGATTGTTTTGGTGCATTTTTCTGAACCTCTAAGTAAGCATTAACTAAATCAGTGCTACTCATCTCGGAGAATTTCTCTAATGTTTTCTCTGATAAGGTTCCATTATTTTTATAGTATTCTTCAGAAGCTTCATTAAGTATTGAAACATGAGGAGATATTTTCGATTCCTCCTCTTTAACTTCCTCTACTTTTTCTTCGGGTATTTCTTTATTCCCTTCTGTTTCTTGTGGTGTGCCGGCATCTTTTGGTTCTCCTAATTTCTTTTGCAAGGATAAGTATGCTGCCTCTAGGTCTTCTGCACTCTTATATTTTCCAGCTAATAAGCCATCTTGCTCGGCTACCATCTTTTCACCAACAGCCAGAGAGTCCTGTTCCTCTTCGGTTAAGACCTCTGTCTGTGGTGTATTATCGCTTGTAAATGTTTCTGCCATTTATTCTTGAGGTGGTGGTTGTGGGTTTCTCATAGTTTGCATGTTTTCTGCATCAACTAACTTAGAGTTTGCTAACTGTCCAGTCTGTTCTAAGAGAGTCTGGTTTTGTTGTTGCTCCATAGCTTGTTGTTTCTCTTGGGCTATCTCTTCCTCAGTCTTAACAAGATTCAATACATCAATACCTTGAGCAGCAGCTAATCTCTTAATTGCTTCTAAAGGATTTATGAAATTCATTAAGGCTTCTGGTCCAAGTGTTTGGGAAATAGTTCCAACAAACATTGCAAGTGATTCTCTGTCTTGTCCTCTACCTAATGCATTAATACCAGCTACGATTGTTGGTCTAACTATTTCTTTAGGTAGTTTTGGTATCTGATTAGATCTTGTGAGAACTAGCAGAGTTCTATTTAAATAAGGTATAAGAAATTCAACTGTTAGTAGCGAAAATATGCCACCAAGTTGTTGTTCTAATTCCAACTGAGTAAGTCTTACTTCCTCTGCTGTAACTCTTTCTGCATTCCTAACATTCATAACTAGGAAAGCATCAAGTAATCTTCTTTCTATACCTTGAGCCATTTGTGCAGCAGTACTAAAGTCAGCAGTTTTACCAACCTGAACTACTTGTACGTCTTCAGCTCTACCTTGAACTATCGCACCGTTTCCAGCTTTTGCGATAGTGGCAGGTTTCGTAGTTGAGGATGGGCTGACTAAGAAAATAACTTTCGCTGCAGCAGCAGCTCCTTCAACTAAAGCTTGTGAAAGTCCTTCAAGAGATTTAAGATCTCCAAGAAACTCTTCTACCCTTCCTCTTCCATATTGCTCTCCATCTACTGAATTGAAAGTCAGGACTAACCATGGACTTGCATTCTTTGGAGAAGAGCTTCTTGAGTTAGGTAATATTTTATCTTCTGCTTCTTGATGCCATACCCATCTGCCATTTTCTATATGTACACATGTGTAAACTTCGACATCATCAGCATGACTACCACCAGTTTCGTCGATTCCTGTATTAGGTGTCTTCGGTGGAAGTTCAACTCCAAGGTTTTCTCGACTAATCAATTCCTTTGTAACTATTTCTAGGACGTTACCATTTCCATCTCTATTGACGACATACCTATTTAATGGATAGTTCTTTATACCATCCTTACCCATAAACAAGAGTGCATTTCCTCCAACAATTAAATGTTTAAGAGCTTGGTGAACTACTACTCTGTCATTACTAGCAGCTATGTATTCCATAATCATTCTTTCCATTTTGGAAAATGATAGGTCTAATTCACTTCTAATATTTGGGGGCATCTCTTCACCTAGTTTGTCTTCTCTAACTTGTAACTTGAAGAAGCTAGTCTGTGGCGGTAGTGTTGCGAGCATAAGCTTTGCAGCTAGAGTCACAACACATTTGCTACCTACTGATTGCCAAGGAACATTTAAAGATTCATGTCTAGGTTTTGAAGATGTATCGTCTTGAATTAAATAAGGTAACGTGAGTCTGCTACATTCAACGGCTGTGTCTAGGAATTGTCTACGATCTGTGACCAGTGAATTGTATTTCTCACGAGCTAACATTAGTAATTAACTCCTCCGCTAGGGGTTGTTGTACCTGTATTTAATTTTGGATCTCTTTTGATCCTTAATGAACCTGTACCTTCTGAGTACTGGTTCTTTGATTTATTACCACGATCATCCTTTGCCCTCTTAACCTGTGGATTAACCGCCTTAATTATTGGGTCAGGCGGTGGAGTTACAGGAGCTGGAGGTAAAGGAGGTGGTGGGGCAGGGGGTAATGGTGCTGGTGGAGCAACACTAGGGCTGTTTCCAAAAATACACATTAGATTTCTTCCTCCATTATGGATCTTATGTATTCGATCACGCTGGCTTGACCAGCACGATACATGATTGTATTTATATCTTCTTTTGGGTGAATAGGTTTCCACCCAAAGTTTTGCTCAAGCCTATCAATCAACTCATCGAGTCTTTCGTTGTGTAGCTTAAGAGTATTGAGGGAGATTTTGGTTTGCATGTTCAAAAAATGCTGGCATTCTTGCTGCCTTGGTCTGAGAAAATTCTGGTGCTCTGCCTTCGTACATAAGTCGATCGCTAGCATCGAGCCAAAATTTTTTGTCCAAATATCTATCGGAACTTTTCTTGAGTGGTTCCATAACCCAGTTGATAGTTGCCTTACGTAGAAGGTCTAAGGAACGACTTGGTTTTAAACCAAGCTCCTCACATACCAAACTGTTAGTAGCTACATGAACCTGCTCATCTCTCGATATGTCTGCACTTACAGTTCTTAGACCAGCATCACCATTGAACCTAAAGAAAGGTAGAAGAACAAAAAATATTGCTCTTTCAGCTACCAATGCTTTAAGAATTGTGTGATCTGGGTGCTCAGTCCAAGCATCACGTAGGCGTAGTGCTTCGGCTTCGGCTTTTTCATCAACGCCTAGTGCGTTTGTAATGTAACCAAGTGCTAGATCATGTTTAATTTCGTCTTTGACATTCGATTCTAAAAGTGCTCTGGCAGTGTCGGGAACATCTTTATCAAGTGCTTCTGTAATGAAGTCGCCAACTGGTAGCTCCATATGGCGTATTGCAAGGGCACGGTAGATGGTTTCTTCGGCTCCATTTTTAAGCTTTCCTTTAGAAGTTTGTACAGGTGTCCAAGTTCTTTTTCTGGACAGTAATTTTATATAGGGATTCATTGTTCGCAATCGCATTCGAGTTTATAACTTGGGTCCGGAATAAAATCTGGATCTGGTTCTTTACTGAATAAATCTCCTAAGTAATTTTCAATCTCTGAATCATCTAATGCTGCATAAGCATCTGTCTTATCTTGAGTATCTCCCATCACTTGAAGCGAATAGTAAAGAGAAGTTTGTGGACTTTTCAGCCACTCTTCTATAAATGCTCCATCGTATGTCACCATATCACTCCAACTGTTGAAGCTATAGCCATGTAGCAATCCTGTTCTTTCAAGCATGATCATTATCTGATCTGCTACTTTTTTATAATTCTCCCATCCGACTTCAGATGCGATCTCGACGTCGCCATATTCAACTGTTTCAACACCAAATTCACCTGAATCCCTATCAACTGTACGTCCTATAGGAGGTGCTATTTCTGGTGTGCAAGTAAAGCCTTTTATATCTCTACTTCTATATGAACAACTAGCAGTTGGGGCTATAGCGAATGCCCTTTCCATCTTGTTCTCTCGTGCTATGTTAGCTGCTTCTTGTATGCCGAGAAATAACTCGCGAGCAGCTAATCCCGCGTAGCCTTCATAAGGTTGAGCATCATTAGTTGCTCTAAGTGCCTTACCAAACTCGGCATATGTAATGTTGTTGTTTGCCAAGAAGTTGGCTAGTCCTAGGACTCCAAGTCCAACTTGTCTATCCTTATCTGGAGGAAGGTACTCTCCAGATTGTCCAACGCCTGTTGTGCCATGAAGAGCGCACAGCTCGGACATACCGAGACGGAAACCTTTGCGTATGTCGCCGATGCGACAGGCACCGAGATTGACATGTTGGAGGAGACATGTGCCTCGTGAGGGCAAGTAAACCTCAAGACAGACGTTTGATCTGATCCGGTTGCCATGTTTATCATATTTTATTTTATTGAGCCAAATGTCTCCTCTTGCAATTCCTTCAAGGATTGCATTTCTGACTGTATCTGTTGCTCCACGCCAGTCACTTGGTCTAAGATCGACGCATCGTTTGACCCATGGGAGTTCCTGCCTAGAAACCGTGACATAATCAATAATATCGGGATGTGTAATATCAAGATGAAGAACACACGCGCCATTGCGGAATGTCCCCCCACGCCTAAGAATTTCATTTAATGTTGAGTAAATTTTTGCGAATGAGACGGGTCCTGACGCAACGAGCGTATCAGGTCCCTTATTTGTTGTTGTTCCTGCGGGTCTAAGGTCCGACAAGTGGACCGCAACTCCTGCTCCAAATCTGAGAGCATGCGATACAAAGCGCCAGCTTGCTTCGATTCCATTAGGTCCCTCCATCGAATCATCGACGTTAAAAATCGTGCATGATACTGGAAGACGATCGGTGGGGTTGTCTATCCAAGCTTGGACTCGACCAGTCCTAGCTATTAAGTTTGGTTCTACTTTCAAGTTCATTAGTTAGGTAAGTGATGGCTTTTTTTAAATCTTCTATATCGTTATCTTTATATCCTGCTCTACATACATACTTGACCACGTTACCTAGGTGGTAGTTTAGTCCTTGCTCTCGAATGAAATCCCAGACCTCTGTCTTTCCTCGACAATAATAATCTGGGCTTATAACTACTTCGGCCATTTCTTTAATAGGTTATTTATACAATTTTGTAAGACAAAGTTTTGTTCTTGAAGAGCCATAAAAACAGTGCAGATATCTTCCTTTCTGGCTTCTGGCTTATTAATCTGTATCTCAATCTTTCTTAACTCCAACTCCTGCTGTATCGTTAATGCAATACTCGGTGGTGGGGGTCCATAGGATTGGTTCTCTTTTCTCATGGTCGTAGTCTGTAGTTTGTAAAATTCGAGCAAGTCTCGCATTACATAATGCGTCCTCTTCAGTCATCCCTTTCTCTTCAAAAGTTTCAACGACTGCTTTCCATGTGTATCCTTTCTCTTCAAATATTTTCGTGGCTTTCTTAATACCAATTCCTGGAACGCCTGCGTATCCATCAGTATTATCACCAGCTAATGTTTGAATTAGATGCCAACGAGCACCATCTTCAGGTGTGATGTCAACTGTTTCATTAAAGTCGTACAATTTTCCAGGAATTTGTTTCATGTCCTTGTCAGGAGACACAATAATATTTCCTGTGTACTTAGTTGCATAGATGCCTAGACTATCGTCCGCTTCAAGTGTGTCTTTAATAATAACTTTGTATTCTAGTTTCAAATTATTTATGACCCTTTTGAAACCACAGGGCTTTTTTCTCTGTCGATGACCCTTGTATTCGGGCAAGATTTTTTTCCTAAAATTATTAGGGCTTGTGAAGAATAAAATCATTTCTTCAAATCCGCCTAAATCCCTCTTAACCCTATCTAAGTCACGTTTCACACAGTTATAGGCGTCCGTAAAGTTAGAAGTTACGACTATAAGGTCTTCTCCAAAATCGATTTCTGTTTCTGTTGCTGCACAACATTTATAAACAATGTAGTCGCAATCTATTAATAATTTAGTCATATTAGTGAACGTCAGCCCATGTTTCGCCTTGCTTTGCTTCAGCAGCTATAGGACAACGTAAGTTGTAGTATTTTCCAGCTTGAATTGCAGATTGTTCTAAAGACCACATTAAATCTTCAGCAAATTCAGGTAATGTTTCAAATTGAAGTTCATCATGAACGAAAGCTAATTGATGATTGTGATCTCCATAAGTTTCGTTCTGAATAACCATCCACCTTTTTGCGATACATCCTGCAGAACATTGCAGGAGATAATTAAGGGCTTTGTGAGTTGAGTCAACCATGACTCGTCTACCATCAATAGCCATAACATATCCTTGCTGTGCTTTCTTTTGAACTGCTGTAAGTAAATCACTTAAGCCATCAATAGCTTTAACATATGCTTCTCTAATCTCCTTACCTTTTTTAGATGCTTTGCTTTCAGAAAGTTGTGGATCAAAACTCAAACCTAACTTCTGGTTTCCAGCTCCATACAAAAATGCATAAGTTACAGTCTTGACTTGTCTTCTGGAAATACCAATCTTATCTGCATTCACTTGATGGATATCGTCGTTAAGAAGAATATCTGCATATCTACCTCCGTCATATCTACCGAGATAGTGTGCAAGCATTCTCAATTCAATTCCACTTAAGTCTGCACCTACCATGACTTTTCCAGGGGTAGCCATGAATAATTCACGAAACTCCTTTTCAGCAGGGACTTGTGCGAGATTTGGTTTACGATGTGAACAACGAAATGTGTTAGTTGAAACCGAGCAATGATGATGAATCCTAGACTTCGTAACTAGCTTGCGCCATGCGTTCACGCCTTCGGATATCATTCCAAGCTTCTTCTTTATCGTCAAACATTTCGCACATTGTATCGAGAAGGGAATATTTATCTCCGTCAATGTAATCTCGTCGATAATTGGTTTCCCAGTCGTAGTGGTCTTGTTCAGTTTGACTTTGAAATGTGTCGTAAGAATCCATGCTATATGGTCTCTAGATGTTGGGTTAAACTCCTTTATTCTTTGTATTTCACATCCTTCTCTATATCCTTGTGTTGCGTTATCTCGTTTAGGAGTGAACAGCGATCCTGCAACGAAAGGGAATTGTCCTCGAAGTATCTCTTGAGTTCTTTCCATCTCTCTTCGGAGAGATGACTCAAGTTCGAGAGCTTTTTGTTCATTAAAGTACCATCCATGTATTTCTTGATCTGTGAGTATTCTTTGTACCTGATGTTCTAACGCGATCCAGTCAGGTAGGGGTGAAAGTGGTCGCATAATTTAGTTGTTACTTTTACGTCTTGGACCATATAGTCCTGCATTTCTTGACTCCACTCTTGCCAGTCAGAAGTTTTTCCAAAGTCTCCCTTGTATTCTCCTAATCTGTAGCCATATGCTTCGAGTGAATGTCTTCCATATAATTGCAATGGCATGTGTGTCCATTTTCTTTTTAGATCTATAGCCATCATGTTCGGATGGTATAAGCGACTAAGAATAAGAGTATCAACGCATTCAGCGTCAGTATTAAACTCAGGGCTAAGCTTCCTAAGAACAGCCAAGTCATAGTTAATAATATTGTGACCAGCGATAGTATCAGCTTCCATAATTTTATGGATACCATTCCTGATACTTTGTGTCTCGTCAGGCTGATCGTTAAAAACGTCTTCCTCTTCCGTTTCGGTATCGAAAGTGGCGATGCAATGTATCTCAGAAACGTCATGTAGTAGCCCGTTTGTTTCAATGTCAAATACCAACATTCGCTTTTTTATTAACGGATGCGGATTTAGAGTTAAAGGTTTTATCTTTAAATTTCGCCTTCTTCACTAACTGTTTAGAAGGTGGGTTTGGTTTTTTCAATCTCTCTATTTCAGAAGTCTGTGGAGGGATTGAAAATTGGTTTGGTCTCAATTTCATCGTATTTACAAGTGTCTTTGTTGTACTTAAGATGACAAGCAACACCAACTTCACCTGAATATCTATTCTTTAGAACTCTCACAGTTGTTTGATCTTCAGCATCTTCTTGCTGATCTCGTTCTAGTCCAATGACTTCATCAGATAACTGAGAAATTGCAGCCGATCCTCTTAGTTGTCCAAGAGTTACACGCGCTCCTTCTTCATGATTCTTATCAGTCAAAGTTCTACGTAAGTGGGAAACTAAAAATAGTTTTATTCCAGTTCTTTCAACTAAACTTCTAAGCTTAGTCATGGTGGTGTCTATCATCTTTCTTTCGTCACCATCTAATCCGGATATGAGAATACTCAAATGGTCCAGAAATATGGTCTTTGTTTCGAGCGCGAGTGCCATATATTCAATACGACTGTAGATAGTATCAGGATCAGCACTGCCGAAGTGGTCATACAGGAAGAGATTCCAATCTTTAAGTGTGGTTTCATAAGCTTTTTCTAGTGTTTCCTTAGTATGTTCGCCAAGATGTAATGCTTGTCCTGTAGCTACGGACATAAGTCCTAAAGCTGTTCTTCGATTTGATTCCTCTAATGCGATATATCCGACACGCTCACCTATGTTTAATAAGTGTGTACATAACTGCCTAGTAAGAGTGCTCTTACCTTGACCTGTTCCTGCACTTATTACTGTGAGTTCTCCGTATCTAATTCCGTGAGTCATCTGTTGCAATCCTGCAAATGGATACTCGAAATCACATGGTGGACTAGGGTTTGTAACTAGTTCTAATAGAGACTTACCATCTATTATTCCGTCCGGTTGGTACGGCGACGCATTCCAAATCGCTTTGCGAATCGCCTCTGCGTTTCTAGATTGAAGAGCGTCACTAGCGTCTTTGTACGCATCTGGTAAGTGGGCAATTTTAACTTTCCCACTCGGAAGGATAGCTGCCACTTCCTCTGTGGCTTTCTTACCGGCTTCGTCATTGTCAAAGAAGAGAATAACTTCTTTATAGTTTTGAAAAAGCTTGAGTTGCTTTTGTATGTCCTTCTTCGCCGACGCTGCGCCATGTGGAAGACTGACATGCGGCCAGTTCGGATAGGCTTCCCAGCCTGATAGCGCGTCCAGTTCTCCTTCGTAAACAATAATAGATTTACCAGTAGAAGGGATAAGATGCTGACCAAATAAAGTGTCAGTAGTAGTTCCTTCATACTTAAACTCTTTTAGTTTGTTCTTCGTTTTGAATCCACGAAGTGATTTATCACTGCCGAAATAAGGGAAGCGGAGAAGTTCTCCGTCTCTAAATACTTGATAGTGTTGGCAGGTTGCTTCGGAGATTCCTCGTTTGTTAAGTCGTTGAGCCGACCCTTTGAATTGGGGCACATTGATGTTTGTAAATTGGGTGTTGTCGTTACCTTTAGTTAATGCTTGGCAACTAAAGCAATATGTATTTCCGTCGTCATAGATAGCTTTCGCATCGGAAGAGCCACACATTTCGCATGGCTCGTGTCTTAAGAATTCAGCCATTTTGTATCTATATATGAATCTGCATTTCCATATCCACCTTTCGGAAAGAAGTTACAAGATAGGCTTCGTCTCACTTTGTCACTCTTTGAAGTATGGATACCATGTCTTATATGTGAAGGCCAAAATATTAATAGTGCAGGTTCTGGTTCAATAGTAAAGTTTTTCCCATAACCATTATTTGCAGTAGTTCCAGTTAGTAGAAGTTCTAGTTTGTCTATAGTAGGATTATCCATTTCTAATGCTGGACAATCTTTCGCATATAACTTATCGAAATAAAGTAGAGCACTAAAAGTACAGTTTCGATGAGCATGAAGCTGTATAGATTCTCCTTTATGTAACCAATTAATCCATGATGTAGTCATAATGTGCTCTTGGTGAGAACCATAGACCTCTTGAAAAAACTGATGAAATTTATCCAAAATTAATTGCTTAAGTTTTACATGTTTTTCTAAAACTCTAAAGTCTCTAGATTTACCTTCAGGAGCACCTGCCTCCATTTGCATCAGATTAGGTACCCTACTTTTCTCACTTCTTA
>VTLG01013743.1_pt1 | contig 11480 bp, 10 predicted proteins | sample 4694571 | NCBI WGS metagenome assembly VTLG01 (sample SAMN12604809, study PRJNA352737) | marine metagenome | biome: ENVO:00000447; feature: ENVO:00000209|ENVO:00000569|ENVO:01000036; material: ENVO:00002151; isolation source: viral sequences binned using virsorter ... | reverse complement strand
TATTCTTTCTATAAAATCGTGCTGTTCGTCCGGGATTAGGACTCAGCTTAGGTCCGGTTCTTGCCATATAATCTAGATTTAACTAAAGATGGATCTACTTTTGGTATGACTGACGCTAACCTATCTAGGGGACTACCCTCAAGGGCAACACCTGTGATGTCGTTAGTTTTTAGCCAATCACATGCGGCTTTTAGATCTGCTGTCTTTGCTTCGCCACATTTTATTAATCTTAAAAATTCTTGGGTGACTAGGTAATGCAGCTCATTAAAACTTTCTTCGTTTGCTTTCTTAGGTATTACCCTTGTGGTTTCATTCATTCAATGTCTAGTCCTTTTTTAACTATTTGTAGTGCTCTGTCATCAAGCTCATTATCTGTTTGTTCAACTAACTTTTCAAGTAAGTCAACAACAAACTCTTTAAATTTATCAGTTTTAATAAATCTAAGTACAAGTGGTTTAAATATAGAAAAAATCATTATTCTTCTCCGGGTGTAGTAATGTTTTCTTTTTTAACAAAGCGTCCGTTCTCGTCTCGCTTTGCAGCCTTTTTCTTAGGCTTTCTTCTAGCTTCGATTTTAGCTTTTTCTGCTAAAGCTGCTCGTTCTGCTATAATTTTTGATAATGTACTCATTAGAATGGTAAAAATTTCTTTTTCTTTGGTTGAGGTGGTAGCAATGATTGTATAGGTACGATATCCTGACACAGGTGAGCTACCCGTGTCTTCGGTCTTATGGTAAAACCTTGACGTTGTAACTCTGCACATTTTAATGCACGTACAAGTTCGTAATCTAATTGCATCTTTTCCTCTTGACGCTTGGCAATACGTCTGCATTGCTCAAGACCACGCTTATCTAGAGGAACCATAAAGTTAATTTGAAACCCCCAGTTTTCGTTTAACTGATAACTCGATGGGTACAAATCTCTTGTATCTTCATCCGCTGTATACGGATTAACATGGTTGCCCATATAAAATGGACTAAAGGTCATTGTAGATCCATTACATGATATGTTAGGACCATAGGTTTGACGAGACGATGCTCCATTGTTTTGAAACTGCACCGCCTGATTCGTCACGTTACCCGTAGCTGCTGCTACAGGATTTGAACTATTGTTAGTATCTCCTTCAGCAAACACTGGGGTTACTGAGAGAAGACAGAGAGCGATGTAGTAGTAGAGTTTGTTGTAATATTTCGTGTATAATCTCGCTGCTCTACTATGCCTGCTGCTCTTGTTGTTGTTTCTAAACTCCATGGATTTGCTGTGTTAGTTACAGAAAATGTTGTACCACTGGTAGCAATGTCTGCCGACGGAGTTACATTTGTTCCAGACCAAGTGTTTACGGCTGCACCGAATACTTGCACTTGCTCTGTCTCGACGATAGTTTGAGTTGTAGTTGTTGTACTGTTCATCGACCCTGTTGTAAACTGAGGGGTGACAGTGTTTGCTCTTGCTACTGCGGGTGATAACAGGGCTAAGAGAAGAATTAGTTTCTTCATGTTTTTGGTTTTTCTTTTTCTTTTTTACCATTACCTGTAGTTAGTCCGAAAGTGGCAAGTGCTCCAGTAAACACAGAAGCAACGAACGTGATATCAGCTGAAGTATTTGACTTCTTGACCATAGGTAATTCAACATAGTTTAATGTAATAATAAAACCTGACCAGATTACAACGCCGAGACGAACCATCGCCCCAAGTATCTGCATCTGTTCTTCATGGTCATCTATGTTTTCTTTGAGTTTTGTAAAGAGTCCCTTTTTTTCTTCCGGTTTTCTTTCCATTTTTTTATTTTATCTTGTAAAAACTTTTGTATTTTCTTCCTTAGTTTTTCTATAATAGGTTGTGTTATAGTTGTAGCTGCAACAGCTGTTACGGCTGCTATAGCTGTAGGAACTAATACATCACCTGTAGGTAATTTATAAGGTGGGAAAGGTGGAGGTAATGTAGGTGCTGGAGGTTCAGCAGTTTCTACAGGTTTTGTACCCTTTGGTTCTTGTAAATCACTAGGAGGTACAACCAAGGGTACATAACTTGGGACGTCAGCAGTAGGTAATGGTATAGATATTGTTTCTATATCTTTTACAGGTGGAATTACTATGCTGGGTATTTCCACTATTCTGTTATCTTATCTGCTATAAGTTTTGCTTTCCAAGCATCTTTGACTGTTGTAGTCCAAGCTGCTGTGCATATTGCTGATACTTCAGCTGGTTGACCTGATAGATCTGTGTCTACAAGGTTATCGGAAGCATCTAGTTGTCCGGGTTGTAGTACATATCTTTCAAAAGATCTTGTTAGTTCAACACCATCTTTTTTGATGACTGTTGCTTTGCGGACTTGCACCGCTTTGTATTGACCGACAATTTCTATCTTGTCGTATTCTATTGATTCGGCTAGTGCCATTAGGATTAATCTCCGATTAAAACAGGTTTAGGCTTAGTTTTAAGACGTAGCTCGGTCTAAGCAACTCTATATGTAGCAGAAAGCATTATATGACCTAAGCTGGTGCTCCAAGTAGCGTTAGTAATACCATCTTCAGTAAAAAATCTTAATCTATAATCACTTGCATTGACTGCTCCATTTTCAGCATCATTACCAAAGCAATCTGCATGAGATATTGGAAATGCTGTCCAAGTACTACTGTTCTGATATGGTAAACCTTGAATACCAGCAGCACCAGTAGCACCAGTAGTTACTAGAAAGTTTTCACTGTAGTAAGCAACATGAACGATGTTTCCAATTTTTGTATAAATTCCAGCATTTGTTGTTAATGGTGTATTACTAAATGCAACACTAACCCAAGCTGACCCATTCCAATATACAAATTGAGGTGTCCAAGTACCTTCTTCATAATCATCAAGCTTTTCACTTGTTGCTCCACTTGCATCACCTGTAGCACTAAAGTCAATACCGTGACCATTTGTTCCTATTATTAAATTTCCATCAGCTATTTCTAAATTCCCATCTGATTTCATGCGGAATCTTTCAACTCTTCTTCCAGTTCCACCACCAGCACTACCACAAAAGAAACCTATATCTACTTGAGATTGTAATTCTAATAAGGAATTACTAATACCCATACCATACATATTATCATCAGACTGACCATGAGCAGCATATTTTATAGCATTTGCACTACCAGCTGTGCCACCCCAATAATCTAATCCAGCGTTAAATCTTCTTATTGCACCAGAGGTTACTCCTGTTGAGCCTTGTGTTGGATTTAAATAAACATCACCATTAGATTGAATCTGAAGCCTTTGTTGGTTATCAGTAAAAAATTGTAGGGAATTATCAGTATGATCTGATTTTATTTTTTGAATATTAAAGTCATCTTCATCACCTAAATTTAAACTTGAATGTGCATTATTACTTGCAACAATACTGACGTTTGCTGCTGTACTATCATTCTTGACTAATAAATATTCCGCAGTATCATTAAAACTTGTTGCACCGATACCAACTCTTCCAGTGTCATCTATACGCATCTTTTCTGCGGACTGATCCCCGTCTACACAGAATCTCATTGCAGATCCTGTGTTGTCGTTATCTATGTCAGCACATAACAGCAAGTCGCCTGTTGCTTTTAAAAAATTAGTTAACTGAACAGTGCCATAGACATCGAGGGTTTCATTTGGATTTGTTGTGCCTATACCGACCCGATTGTTAGAAGAGCTAACGTGTAAAGTATTAGTGTCAACTGTTAAATCTCCTGTTACATCAAGGCCAGCACCAACATCCATGTGTTGAGCAACAGTGACAGTACCGCTTGAGTTGATGGATATTCTATTAGCATTGTTAGTTACGTCTTTAATATTAAAGTCACCATTACCATTTTTAATTTGGTAATCACTGTCATTATTAGTATCTGTAAGATTTATTATTGGAGTTGCACTGTTTATAGTTAAATCTCCAGTTGTAACTATATTTTGAGATCCAAAATCAGGTGAAATCTTTGTTCCAGCTATCGCTGCACTTGCATTTATATCGGCATTAATGATTTCACCATCCTTAATACCTTTTTCTGTTATTTGTGTTAATGTCATAATTTTTATTTGTATTAAGGTTTATGCTGTATGATACGTAAGATGATAGAAACATTCAGTACCACTATCGTGTAAATCATTGTATTCTAACCAGAACCAACTACCACCACCATTGTTACCTTGCACTAAAAATTGCATATTGCTTGAGTTTTGTAATGCTCGTGGAACAACTGCATTACTCATTTGACTTGATCCGGGTTTATGCCAAACAGAATTTCCACACCAAACAGAATTTAGGTTTGCACAAGCAAACGGTAAACTAACTGCTATATCTGTACCATTAGTTGTACTTGAAAAACCTGCTAATCGACCAGATACATGAACAATATTACCAACTTTTATATATCTGTTATATCCTTGAGATGCAGTAAAGTTACCACCATTTAATAATGATGTATATGAGCCTTCTTCATAATCATCTAGTTCGTTACCTGTTGCTGTATCTCCGTGAAATAAAATCTTGTTTGTATGTACTGCTAACCAACGATTACTTGATGTACCTAAGTTTTCAGCTATGTTGTTTGATGGAAAAATATCTCCCCAAAGTCTAATTTGTCTATTTCCAGTAGTTTCAGTTCTTACACCTACTATATTTAAACCTGTGCCAAATCGACCAGCAGCAAAAATTCCATCGTTACCGTCGGATTCGTTAGTATGAGTTACTCTTATTCCTTTACCGCTAGTGCTAAATGTTACATCGTCTAGAAAGCCACCAGCATTGGCAGTAAGACCGCCTGAGACTGTAATTCCAGTGTTCGTGGTCTCAAACTTTTTACTTCCTGAGTAATATAACTCTGTAGTTCCATCAGGTACAGTTCTCAAACCATATTGACCACCTTTAGGATGAAGTTCTACTCCATCATTAGTATTTCCTCTTATTCTTAAAATTCCAGTTATAGTATTATCGATGTAAGAGTTTGTACCATCATGATATAATTTAAGATCACCTGAGCTTCCAAGTTGTATCTGAGCATTATCTATAGCAACTAAGCCACCATGAAACTTAACATCATTAGTCCTAGTCTCAAGTCTTAAATTTCCATTATGATATAGCTCTACTGACCCACCATTGGTAGCGGTTAGCATAAATGCATCATTATCTTGATTTTTTAGCTGATGTAAGTTAGATAGGTGTATATTTGCGTGTCCACCACTTGCTTGAATAAAATTAGCACTACCAGAAGTGTGATAAAATTGTAGGTCTTGAGAAGCACCAATTTGTAGTCTTCCTGTATCATTTGGAATTCTTACACTACCGTCTCCATCTACTTGTAATTTAACTTGATTTGTTGCGCCATGATTTGACCTTACTTCAAATACTGGATTACCAGAATTACTTGTTGCTCTATGAACTGCAAGTGGAGCACCAAAATTATTAATTAGATTATCTGTTCCATCATGAAAAATTTGTAGGTCATTAGAACTTCCAAGTCTTAATTTACCATTATCATCAAAATCAATGTTGCGACTTCCAGCATCTAAATTACCGCCTAGCTGTGGTGATGTATCAGCTACTAAATCTGTGTTTACTGTTTCAAACGTAGGATCTGCTCCGTTATTTGCACGTAAGAACTTGCCATCATTAGATGACGTACCGTGCTCTAGTTTAGCTAGTGTTACAGTGTTGTCTGCTATCTTAGCTGTAACAACTGAATCATTTGCAATTTTATTTGTAGTAACTGCACCAGTTCCAAGTTTTGCTTCTATAACTGATCCGTTCTGTAGTATTGCACTTGTAACTGTATTGTTACTTGGTGTACCTATGTTAACAGTACTACCTAAAACAACAGCATGATATATAGATCCACTTGCTGGAGCAGCAGCTAATTTAACTGTACTGCCAGATAGAGCAAATCCTTCTGATGGTGTTGATGTACCAGCATTAGGTTTCTGTACTACACCGTTAATACTAAGTAATATTTGTTGTGCATTAGCTGGTGCGTTAGTAATAGTAAAGTCTTGTGTAGATCCATCAAAAGCAGGGCTAAGTGTAGAGATAAAAAAGTTACCTATACTCTGTGCTTCTTCCCACGCTGTATTAGTTGCATTATATACGAGAAGTTTACTTGTGCTAGTATTAAAGAATAAATCACCAGCGTCAAGAGCACTTGTAGGGTTCGACGAACCAACTCTATATCTTGCGTTGAAATCATTTATGTCATCACTAAGTTGTTTAATATCATCTTCTTTACCAAGTATTTTATGGTAATTATATATCTGTCCTGATCCTGTAGAGCTGACCATTAAGCCAACACCAGCTACCAGAGTTTCACTATTTAGACTAGATGGAGCATTGTTAATAGTAACAGTAGATCCACCTACAGTTCTTCCTGTAGTACTTGTACCTGATCCGTTAAATACAACACCGCCTGCATCTGATATAGATATAACTACACCAGCTTGTGGTTGTGTGTTAGGAAAAGCTACCTCTGTTGCTATGACTTCAAGACCACCAAGAGGTGCTATCTGTGCAGCAACATAGTCTACCACAGCTCCGGATGTTGGAAAACTGGCATCACTATCTGATATAGTAGTTTGCTTTGTAAGTCCGTCTATCTGGTTAAGGTCAGCTATGTCAGCTGTAAGAGCTGTGCTGTCAGCAAGTTTAGATGCTGTACCTGATTGCATACCAGCTAGAGTTTTTAACTCACTATCTGCTATCTTAGCTGTTGTGACTGCATCATTAGATATCTTAGTAGTTGTGACTGCATCGCTAGCTATTTTAGCTTCGACTATTGCACTGCTAGCTATCTTGCCCGAAGTAACCGCATTACTTGCTATTTCATTTGATGATACTGCGTTATTTGCTATCTTAGCGTTGGTTACAGAGTCCGCACCTAAACGAGACTCAGTTATAGCACCAGATGCTATTTTAGCTGTTAAAACTGCATCATCAGCTATTTTAACTGAAGTCACTGCATCATTAACTAACTCAGATGTACCAACAGAGTCGTCAGCCATCTTAGCTAGTGTCACAGCATTAGATGCAAGAGCAGCTGAACCAACAGCATTGTCTATAATTTCAGCAGCACCGATAGAATCGTCTGCCATTTTAGCTTGGTTTATAGCATTGTCTGCTATGTGCTCGTTATCTATAGATCCATCCACATAATGTTCAGAGTCTATAGAGTTATCTGCTATTTTACTTCCATCTACAGCGTCAGCTATAATTTTAACACGTGTTACTGCATTAGAAGCTAAAGCTGTTGCATCTACTGAACCAGCAGCATAGTGCTCAGAGTCAATAGAGTCAGCTACTAAGTGTTCTGAATCTATAGAATCATCTGCTATTTTTGTACCATCTACGATGTCTGCTGCTAAATGAACTCTGTCAATAGAGCCATCAGTATAATGCTCTGAGTTGACAGCGTTATCAGCTAACTTTGTACCGTCGATTGCGTCAGCTGCAATCATACCTGTAGCAACAGTACCGGTGTCACCTGTAGTGACAACAGTACCTGTTACGTTAGGAAATGTAATTGTACGATCTGCTGTAGGATCTACAACTTTGATCGTGGTTTCGTGTGCATCCGCTGTTGCACCTTCAAATACTAGATCTGCCTGTGGATCTAAGGTCAGATTACCAGTCATAGTACCACCAAGGGCACTTATCGCACGAGCTCCCACCTCTTGAGTTTTATACAAGTTTTGTGTAAAGTTGTCGTTTAAGTCTTCTGACTTGATAGCTGATCCAGCATAAAATGTTGCTGTTAAATCGTCTACACTGGTTTCTCTAAATATTTTGATTTTGACTCCACTACCGGGAGCAGTATTAAATTGTAACGTGGTTGCATTAGGCAATGTAAATGCCGTAGTCGCCACACCATCGAGACTTGCTTTGATGTCCGAGGTCTTAAGATATGGGAATGTAAAGGAGTACGTTGTAGTACTATTGTTACCTGTATATTCGTTTTGTATAACAGCACTCATAAGTTAGTTACCGTAATTAATTAGTTGTCTTGTTTGTTGGTCCCTCTGTTGTATGTTGGCGGCTTCATCAACGTTACCTACTTTCATCTCTTCTCTTGCAAGTTGAGCATTGATAATAGACTGTTCGATATTAGGGTTCTCGCTAAGGTATCTAGCCTCTGCAAGTTTTTGAGCTTCACGTATTATCATGTTTAGCTCTTGGTGTATAGGTAATAATTCAGTTTTAAGTTTGATTCTATCGTCAGCTCTTCTGATACTAGATCTTCTAAACTTACGTAAAGCATCAATCTCTTTCTTATACCTTTTGTTATTCATCAGACGTTCAACTTGTTTAGATAAGTTTTGTTCGCCTATGTATTTATTTATCTGTTCTCTGTCTTCTGGCTTCCATTCATACGATCCAGTGCTATCCATCTTCAGCATGCTGAGACCATCATAACGTATGTCACGTAAGAATACACGCCATGGCTCGTTTGTACCACTGACCTTGATAGGACTCAGTGCATTAAGTGCACGTAGTACTGGGTTGTCAATGTCGTTCAGTGCATTACCAGTCCATATATCTATTTGATCTGGTAGCATGTTTCTAAATCCGGGTAGTCTGTTAGCTACGAATGATTGTACTTCACCAGCTAAGTCTTTCTGTGCAGAATCTATTGCTTTAGCAAGTACACCTAAAGATCCACTAGCTGGTATCCAAGATGTCTGACCAGCTCCTAGCTGTGCCCATGCACGTTCGTTACCATTTAGTGCATCAAACAAAGGTTCTATCATAGTCAATGGTGATTCGTTTAAGAATGTAGCACCAAGAGTCCATGTAGCTTTAGACATAAAGTTTTCTAGCATATGCTCATCCATGTCAGATGCGTAGTATGCAAGATCTCCCATTAATGTAAGTATGTGTTCTATACCAATCAGACCTTTATAACTATACCAGTTGTTACCAATACGTATAGTCTTAGGTACATAACCCATCTCGTCTCTTTCTTTGTTACGCTTAGATGCGTTGTAGTGACCGTTACCTCTGATGTTACCACCCATTGCATAGCCCCATAATGTAGCTGTAAGCAAACTACTAAAAGCTTGTCTACCTACATACTCAGCTTGTATCTGTTTAAAGATAGCATCTGCAAATGGTTCTCTACTTGCGTCTATACCATGCTCCATAAGTGCTGCTGCTATATCGTCTGCTGATTTAGCATATATAGTTTTAGCATACTTATTAATACCCGGTATGAGAGTAATAGGTGTCCAAGACAGTGCAGCTTTTACATAGTTAGATGCAGTACGTGGGAACGCTAGTAATTCTTTCAGTATAGGATATGCTGTAGTAGCTTCTGTAAGATAACTAGCTACACCATCATCTAGGTTAAGTTGTATCTCACCAGAGAATGATCGTAGTACCTGATCTTTAACCAGTCCGTTTTCATCAAAGAAATTATTGTAATGTATTTTTTCAGCTTCAAAGATCTTCTCCCAGTCTGCATAACCAAACTCACTAAACACATCTTCATACGCTTTGACACGTGAATAATAATGTGCGTTGTGTGTATTAGTAAATACGTCAGGAAATACCATAGCTGTCATACCATAGCGTAGACCTTTCATCTTAGACATCTGTGTTAATGCAGCTGCTGTTTTAAGCTGATATGCTCTACCCCAGTTACCATCTTTCTCATATAACTTTGCAACATCTTCCATGATGTCCCAAGCCTTGTCAGTTTTAAATACATAATCTTTACGAAATGCACTTAACATAGCAGTAGGATCTTGGTTAACTTTCTTCATCATTTCAAATGCGTCAGTTAATGCACGTCTGTTAGTTTCCCATACAGCACCGTTGTAATAAATAGTTTTCATTACATTGTCCATGTCACCCCTTACAGCGTGACCGAGTACAGCTGTGATAGGTCTAAGTATAAGCTGTGAGCCGTTACCTATACCAGCTCTAAATGCTGATATACCAGATAGCATGTTGTTATATCTAACACCCCATGCACCCTTAGCAAACAAGTTCATGTTCTTAGGGTCAGGACTCTTGAGTAATCCAAGTGGTGTAATCTGATCTGCTGCCCATTTGTATAGTTTAGCAAGACTATCTACATCGCCTTTAGTGTGTGCATATGCGTCAATAAGTGGACGTAGTGCATCAGGATTAACTTCTCTTAGTCGTTTTAATTCCTTTGTAAACTTTAGGTTCTTAGCATGTATAGAGTTTTCCGCTACTTGAAACTCATCAAGCAATGTCTTTATACCCTCTTCCATTGTGCGTGGTGGCATCTGGTCAAACCAGTTTTTGTTACGTAGTGACCAACCAGATAGGTATTTGTTTAGTGCATACTCATCCATTAAGAATAGTAGTTTGTCAAGTACAACATCCATAGCTCTATTATCATCTATGTATGGAGCCATGTCTGTAATTGACTGTGCAATAGTAGCAGCTTCTCTACCTAGAGTATCCATCACTCTACCAGATGATGCTGTCACTTCTCTACCTAAAAATCTGTCAACAAGATCACGCATAGCAAACGCAGCTGCTCTTGCCTGATCTTCGTTTATAACTTCTATCTTAAACTTACCTAACATTAGATTCTTAACATCTCTATCTTCCATAAAGAGTTTTCTAATGTCATCAACATTTTTTCCGGGATCTATAATATCCATGTAGATACCCCATGCTGCTGCGTTCATTTCTTTAGCACTAAATCTGACACCATCTACAATAGCATCAAATCTACCAGCCATTCTCGCAGCTTCTCCTACACCCATCACAGCATCACGGCTTGTTGAGCCTACCATAAGACCTTTACGTCTCATAGAGTCTGTAATGATAGGTGCTGGATCTCCCTTAGATGTACCAGCTTTGATAGCTGTAGTATCTGCTATGTTACGTGCTACGTTACCGGGAGGTACACTTTGTTTTGCTTTTGCTGCATCATCAAGTACATCAGCATTTAAGTCAGGATCTAGTCCGTTAATGTTAAGTTCTAGCTGTTCGTAGTTGTTAGCAGTTTTTCTTTCAATAGCTGCTTGATTTTCTACATCTTCTAAGTATTCGTATCTACGGTAGTAATCATCCATATTATCAATGTTAGCTAAAGATTCCTCTAATGCTAATTTTTCATTGATAAGCTGTTGTTCCATACCTCGACTTAGATTCTTATTACCTAGTGATAGTAATTCATCTATTTCAGCAATACGTATCAGTTTGTCAGGATCACCACCCATCTGTATGTTAAGCTGCTTGTAAGCTTGTGCAGTCTCATCTAGTGGTATCATCCAGTCCATGGTTTTGTGACCACCTTTGATGTCAAGAAATGCTCCAAGCACACTACCAAATATACTAAATGGGGCAGACTCTAACATGTTCTTACCCTTTCTTACACCGGGGCTATCACTTGTAGTAGTTTGAAATAACTGTGGTAAAGGTAATCTACCCTTTGGTCCAAACGTATCAGGAAACATCTGTACCATTGTATCAGTCAACGTATCATCTTCACCGATGTCACTTA
>VTLG01006697.1_pt1 | contig 11482 bp, 11 predicted proteins | sample 4694571 | NCBI WGS metagenome assembly VTLG01 (sample SAMN12604809, study PRJNA352737) | marine metagenome | biome: ENVO:00000447; feature: ENVO:00000209|ENVO:00000569|ENVO:01000036; material: ENVO:00002151; isolation source: viral sequences binned using virsorter ... | reverse complement strand
ACCGCTAGGTATGTCATTACCTTCACCACCAGCCCAAACTAAAATTGTTCCTGTTGGTACACCTTGAATTGCAGTCCATGAAGTAACTCCATTACCATCAGTTTTAAGTACATCACCATCATCACCATCACTGTTAGGTAAAGTTAAAGCTACATCAGAAGTTAAAGCTGGTGCTTGAAGACTTACTACATTAGAGTTACCACTATCTCTAAATTCTAATTTTTTGCCATCTTTTATTTCAATCCCTGTTGTTTCCACATAAGCAACGTCTGATCCACCACAAGTTAATCCTATTGTATCTGCTGCTGGTTTATACAATCCACTATTAGCATCATTCATTTGAATTGATGGAGATGCTTCTGTTCCAGCAGATGATTGTATATTACCTGTAAAAGTACCTCCTGTCTTAGGTATCATGCCTAAATTAGTCTCAAGATTTCCTATAGTTATAAAACTTGCATTATCGGTATCTCCTTTAATTTTTAAAACGTCTACACTACCAGAAGTATCAATCCATGTTTGATGTGCTTTTGCTACTGAAGGTGCATTATCACCCGAATTATTAGATTGTAAAGCTAATATATTTTCATTAACGTCTGCTCTAAAGTTAGCTCCTGTATCGTTAGGTATTGGTAAGTTGCCAGTATTAACTTGAGCCATTAAAGTGCCTTCCCAAATCCTATAGCGGTGAAAGTAAAGTCTTTTGCAATACGACTATTATTACTATCATATATCGAAATGCTAAAACCGGTAGAGGAACTTGAGGTTATTTTATAATATTCACCGGTGGTCGTGGCACTAAAAGTCACACCTATAATAGGAGTGCTTACAAAAGCATTTGCAAAAGTTAATGATAAATCCGAATTACTTAAAGTTGTACCATTCCCATTAATTGTTCTTCGTGTCATTCTAGATATAATTTTTAAACCATAAACTGCTATTTGTGCTGTGTTGTCATTGGAATTAAATTCTGCTTTAAATTCATAAGCTCTAGCTCTAAACTCTGCATTATTAAATGGCCGCCAAGTAGACCAAACATTATTACTTGGATTTTGTTGTGTTGTTCTTACATATAATTGTACATTTGTATTTTCTGGTGTATTACCATCAATTGAAACTAAAGCATCAATACCTGTTGTTCCAAAAGATGCATTTGGATTAAAGTCTGTACCAAGCGAATCAATCTGTGGATTAGTTGGGAAAAAAGATCTTGATTTAATTTCTGATTTAAGTTTTACACTAAATACACTGCCTAAATCTATAGGGTTGTTTGCAAAATAATATATACCATTTGTATGCAGTACACTTCCATTAGATTTTAAAACAAGCTCACCAGCAACAACTTCTAAATTAGAAGTGTTAGGACTAGGTAAACCAGCAAATGTATTATTTTCTGTCTGTGTATTAATGTCTAAGAGGTCTTCTAAATCTGGTTCATCAAACTCTACTAAGGCTGCAGTAACACTTTGCCTTCCTCCAGAATCAATAAATTTTGCAGAATATGTTCCTTCTTTCAAATCAACATAAGCTTCTTTTGCAGTACCAGTAACGTCTTCGTGTATTGAATTACTATTTGCCCATGTAACTCCATTTAAAAGAGGAGAATGCCTTATTCTTACTAATCCCCCAACAACCACATCTAGCTCTGTGCTTTGTGTCCACTGCAAACGAGCCAAGCCATTTGTTGGAATCATCGTAAGATTTTGCACGTTATCTGGTGCTGCTGTTTTTCCTACTAAGTTAACTTCATGTAAAGATATTCCACTTGATTTATTTAAATAGTTAATTGCTTGTACTTGTACTTGTAATCTACCTGCTCTCAATGCCCCAAAGTTACCACCTTGACGCAAGGTTACTGAGGTTGCCGCAGTTGATAAAGTTGCCCAATTATCATTATCTACTCTGTATGTAACTAAAAATTCTGTAACTCTTTGTTTATTATGTTGCCAAGAAATATCACATCCAACAAAAACTCCTTGACCATCAGAATATAAAAATTCATTATCTGAAAAATTGGTTACTTTATCTGGTGCTGTAGTTAAATCTGTTATAGGTCTAACTGTTATAGGTTCACCTAAATCAACTGCGTTATATAAACTATTATTGTATTTTAAAGCTACAACTTTATATGTAACACCATCATCTTTTACATCTATAATCCGATATTGTTGTGCCGGTACATTATTATTTTCTAAAAGATAAACTGTTTGTGCTGCTGGTGCTTCACTAAAACTTTCTCCAAAACTTAAATTAATAGTTTTATTTGTGTAGTCAATATTGCTTACATTTTTTTTCTCTAAAAGACCAGAAGATAAAATAATTGATATTGTAAAATTACTACCAGCTTGGTTTATATCGCTACTATTATCAATTTTTATTGCTGTAGTTGTACTACCAGTAGATATAAGTCCAGTGTGCCTATAACCTGTTTTCGCTTTGTCTGCTATATCAATAACCATACCAGGCATTAATATGATTCCAGTGTTTATTGCAACACCGAAAGATATTGTTTCTGTAGAAAATTGTTCAGTTTTTAAAGTCCATAACCCTAATCTGTGTGCTTGACCTTGAGAATATGTACCAATACTTTTTATTTGTTTATTTATAATTCCATATTTACTTACTGAATCTACATCTTCAACATATTCAAAATCTACTTCTCCAAGTTTTTGATAATCTTGATAAGCAACAGTACAACTTGTATGTCTTGCTTGTTGAGATGTACCAGTATATTCAAAAAAACCATTAACAACATTAGCATTTCCAATTAAATACTTACTTGTTTCTGGCTTATCTTGAAAAACACTAAATATACCAGCACCATAAAAACTCTGTCCTCTAAAAATACTTGTAAAATCTTTAATTGCATCAAAAATTTGTTTTCTAGTATTAATTAATATATTGACTAACATTCTTGGTTCTTGACCAGTTCCACCTTTTAAATCTGGAACTAATTCATTGCAATATTGTGATATTGCAAAAAATTCAAATTTTTGTAAATTACTTGCTGGAATAGAACATCCATATCTTGTGTTAGTTAATAAATTATAAAAACACCATGCTGGATCTGCGCACCATGTTGCAGCACCAAATTGACCATCCCATACACCTGTATAAGTTACTCTGCCAATATATCCAACTCCTGTTGTAATATTTTCTGTTGCACCTGTAGCCACTACATATCTTTGTGTTGTTGAAATGTCTACTTTTGCATTATTTGGTAATTGTACTTTTATACCTCTAATTAAATATTTTCTTCTTGGAATACTAGAAAATTGTCTTGAATCAAAACGTAAAAAAGCTAATGCACTATTGGGATAACGCAATTTAGCATCAATAATTTCTGTTGCGCCAGATATAAATGTTTTACTAAAAAATTTTTCTTGTCCACCAGTAGGATCATTAGGACTTACTCTAGTAATAGTTATTACTGCATTATTACTAAAACTATTTAAAGGAAATAAATAATCTTTTTTATAAACAGTAGACGTTTTACCTTTTATTTCTGTCCAATATCCACTATTTTCACTATGATTTGAATTTCTTGGAAATACAGAATTATTATTACCAGCACCATCGTAATTTACTTGGATATTAAATTTAACAGCATGACCAACAATATCTCCATCACTTTCAACTTTACGCAATGTTGGTAATTGCATCGTAACTCTTACTCTGTTGACATTAGTGTTTGTAACAGTAAAAGTAAAAGGTGTAGAAGTCGTTATTTCTGTGTTATTAATATCTGTTCTTTCAGTACCTATTTGACTTGTTGGGATATAATTTTGAGTTTGCGTACCTTTTCTAAAAGCACTTGTAAAACCAGTAAAATTATTAGTTCCATCTGCATTTTGTACTGGTGTGCCATTAAGAAAAATTGATTGCAAACCAGCACCATTTATAGCTCCAGTATCTAAACCTTCTATTTCACCTTCAGAAAGCAAATCAACTACTTGACCATACTGAATACTAGATAAAGAATCATCAGCCTCAACAGGAGTATGTTGATTGCCACCTTTACTACCGCTACCACTACCTCTTATGTATTGTTTATATTCTTGCATCACACTGCGACCTCATCTGTATCAAGACCTGTTGAAATAATAACGCTTCCTACAAAAGCACGGCCATAACAAATAGGAATTGGAGTACCCTGGTTATTGACATTTCCAAGTCCAGATAAAGCACTACTTTCTAATAAGTTAGGCTCTGTAGGTAACTGTGGTTGTGGGGATAACATTTCAGCGGCACCTGATAACATCATCAACGCTCCAAATTGCTTTAATGCAGTATGTACAAATATTTCACCGCCAAAAGTTCCTATGGCAATATTTGTTGGTATTAAAAAACCAACACCAAGTAAAGCTGCTCCTAACAAGAACCTACCAAAACCACGACCAGCACCTTGTATTACAGGTCTTATACTAAATACATCTTTACTACTCCAAGGAGCTACAAGATCATTTATATTTTTTTCTTCAATAACTTGTTTACCTAGTTTTACATCATATACAATTCCATCTTTTTCAGAATCAACTAAATATTTATCAAGACCTTTAAAATTAGCGCACAAAGCTTGCATAGCTTCTGCTGGAGTTGATACGTCAAAGTTAAATACGCTTTGTCCTAAATATTTTTTTAATGCACCATAGACTTTAACAGTTTTCATGTTTTAACACCTTTGATGTATTAATTAAATAATAACCGTCATATACATCAATGCCTGATAATCTTCCTTGAACATGATGCAAAATTTTATTGTTATTTTCATTTTCTTTTCCAATATAAATAGCTGCATGATTAGCTTTATTACTTTCTAAGTTAATCAAAATTACACAACCGTAAGATATATCTTTAACAGGAATTTCTTTAAAACCTTCATTTGCAAAATTGTCTATATATAAATTTTCATCCCCATCCCACCATCTATCTCTACGGTAATAATCATATAGATCAATGTTAAATTCTCTCTTATAAAAATCTCTAACAAGGCTATAACAATCTACAACTCCATGATTAAATTCTCTACCAATATATCCCAATTCAAATCCAGTAGGCTCGTAATAACCCCATTTTTCTGTTTTTGGATTAACTATATACCAAGGTATATTACTTTTTTCACATGAAACCTTATCCGCTGGTGAAGGATCAGGTTGTGTTGTTGGATGAGAATGTATTAAACCAATAATAGGTGCTTTGTCTTCTGCTTCTTGATATGAATCTGGATCTAAAACAAAATGTTCGTCAGGTGTTGTTGCAATATTATTACACTTAAAATATCTTTGCTTACCTTTAATTACTTGAACTAAGCCAACACTTTCTTTTGGATAATCATTTTTTGCATGATCAAGTGCTTGGCGTTTTACGTAATCTGTTAATTTCATTTTTATTGTGTTCTACCTGCGGTTGGAAAAGCTCCAAAAGGTAGCTGTGCATTTTGACCAAATCTAGCTTTGCAACTAGTTAACCTTTTACCACATACATCTAAAGCTAAAGAAGCAACAGATGTGTCATTTTTATCAAAATAATTATTTCCTGTGTAAGAGCATTCAGAACTTCTATATTGCCATTGACAACAATTACCAATTAATTGCCTTTTAGGTACACGCGCATTTGGTCTATCAAACTTTGTACTTAACTCAAATGTAACTGAATTCATGTTTTCTGATGCCTTACGATCTACTACCCATATTTCATATGGCAAAAAGGCACTACTATCAGCATCAGGTTGACCATCTAAAAATTTTTTCATTGTAATTATTCTTCTAACTTCTGCACCCCCTAAATCATTTCCATTATTGAAAGCATTAACATCATTTAAAAGTAATGTTAATATTTGATCTACATTTCCAATAGTTAAAGTTGGTCTTGGTGATGCACCATTAGATTTACGTTCAAAACCTTTTGCTTCAATAGCAATTCTGTTGTAATTATGGCCTCCAAATTGAACATTACCTGTAATATCGTCATTTACACCGTTATGCCATCGAATTGGAGTAGAAGTATTATGTAAAATCTGAACAGGATGTAATTCAAATAATTCAATATAAGGAGAAGGTTCTAACTTATTAGTCGCATCAAAAGTTGCACTTATGGCTGTCCATACAACAGTATTATCGGTAACTGTATCTCCTAATCTTGTAGGCCAATCAGGCTCACTACTATGTGATGTACCGGCTGTAGTGCATTTAAATTGAAGTCCAGAATATTGTTTTGTAGTCGCTTGAACAATAGTCCCTAACGAAATCGCTGTATTAGCGCCCCAAGATGAGGTCATGGTTGTGCTACCTCTTCAAATGTTGCCTCTATCGTTGCTAAATTTCCATAAGGTAAAGTTTTTCTCCATTTTTTACATCTGTATTTTGAAGTATATGATTCATTTGGAGGTGACCAATCAAAAGCTTCTGTGCCTTCTCTTGCATCTAAAAAAGTCTCAATAGCGTCAGATTGTGTTTCGGTAATATTAGAAAAAGTTAGATTCCAAACTTTTAAATTTTGATTAAGTCCAAATTTTGCAGCCATAATATAGCCATCACCAAACACCACCTCTCTAGACTTTGGAGAAGATTGTTTTGTAACTCCATAATCTGGCTGGATATTAAGGGAACTAAAATTAGCCATGTAATAAACCTCCTGGTCGTTGCTCCATAATTATTTGCTGTTGTATTGCAGCAGCAATAACTTCTCCAAGTTGTCTGCTTTCATCTTCTTGACCTTGTACAGAAGAGCCATCTGCATTTACAGAAACATTAACTACAGTACTACCACCCCCATGAGCAATCACTCCTAATTTACCATCTTTACCACGTTTTAAAGGCATAATGCTTTCTGCTCCGGCTTCTCCAAGAATCCCTAAATTCGATCCTCCATACTGAAAATATGTAGGTGAGTCAACTATGCCGCCTTTTCTGTAGGGTACAACGCCATTTTTAGCAAATACATTACCATTAGCATTTGTAGCTCCATCTCCTCCACCAGACCCTCCGGTAACCCTATCAAAAAATTTAAAAGGACTTAAAAAGTTCAGTAGTGCTGCCCTTACAGTAATTCTTGTTAAATCAGAAATAATAGATCTTGCAAGATCATTAAAGTTTAATTTTCCAGTTTCTACAAATCGAACTAAAGCATCTTCCATCCCTTTAAATGCATTAGATACAGCATCTTGAGTTTGTTTTCCAAAATCTTTAATAGTGTCAAAATAAGCTTTTGCTCCTTTTTGTAAATTGTTAAGAGCTTCATCATTAGTTTGTTCTCCTTCTTTTCCACTACCTCCAGTACTCATACCAGTAGGATTATCTCTATAAAATTCATTTAAATTAGCTAACGCCCTATCTCTTTGTTGTAATGCTCTGTCTAATTCTTTTCCATCTTGCCCTCTTCTTAGCATTAAGGTAACTTTATCATTGGCTCTTTGAAAAGTTTTTTCTAGTTTTTGTCTTTGATTTTCTGTTCCTATACCCATAAATTCTTTAAATTTAACAATTGCCTTACTAATATCTTCTACAATTGCTCCAAAAACTTTTTGAAAACTAGCACCAATTGGTCTTAATATTCCACCTATTGAATCTTTTAATTCTGCCATTGCTGTTTTTAATCTATCTCCAGCAGCTTCTGGACCCTGGGCAAGAATTTCTGCATTTACACCATATGTTTCAAATAATTTTGAAGCAAATTTCATAAAGTCATCCAAAGTGACTTTTCCTTGTTCTAACGCCTTATCTAATTCTGCTGGTGTTTTATCCATTGAATCAGCAAATAAAGTAAACGCACCGGGTAGTCTTTCTCCAAGTTGTTGTCTCAATTCTTCGGCTGATACTTTGCCTTTTGAGAATACCTGGCTAGTTGCTCGCATTGCTGCTTTCATGTCTTCAAGCGATCCACCAGTACCTCTAATTCCAGAAGCAATTGATAAAAATACTTTTTCCGCATCTTCTACAGATTGTCCAGCACCAACAACAGATGCTGTTAAAGAAGTGAATTGTCTAGTAATAACATCTTGAGGAATTGCTAATTTTCTTGATGTTTTCAACAAAAATTCTTGTGATTTATTGAATTTATTAGTATCTCCAATAACTAGACCGAGAGCCTTTCTTTGTAAAGCAAGTTGTGCAGAAAACTCAGCTATTTCTCCAATACTTTGACGCACCATACCGACTTGCGCACCAACAGCAGCACCAATAGCTGCACCAGCAGGGTTTCCTCCTGATAATGCTAATCCAATACCAGCACCAGCAGCGCCCTCAACCCCACCAAAAATACCACCAGCAGCAACAGCACCAGCGCCTTTTGCAAAACCTTTTAACTTACCCTTAAAACCAACAGCACCAGCACCAGCTTTTCTCATCTGTGCATCTAGTCGTGCAATATCAGCAGTAAGTTGTTTAAATTCAATACTTGTAACATCTGCCATATTACGCAATCCATTTAAAGCATTTCTTTGCGCTTGCATTGCATTAAGACTATTTCTTGCCCCTGCCCCTAGCTTTGTAAATTCATTTTTTACTTGCGCTATTGAATCTTTTGATAAAGATTTAAAATCTCTATTTAATCTTACAGTTTCTCCACGAAGCCTTTTAAAGGCTTTTGCTACCTCACCCTCGCCTTTAGTTAAAAACTCAATATCAATTCGTGAAGTCTGTTGAGCCATCTATTTTTTTTCCTTATTGAGTTCTTTCAAAGCTGTAACTTCCATAATTTGTAGCTCTTCTAAAATTTTACGCCTATCTGTAATATTGTAAAGGTCAAACATACCACCTTGCATTAAAAGAACTTCATACTTTAATCCTACAAAACCACCAAAGGAAGTACTCCATTGTGTCTGCATATTACAAAAGATCATAACAGCATCCCAATTATCTTCGTTTACCTCAAAAACATCTTTATGTTTTTTAATTTTTTCGGTTGGCAGTTTAAGACCGAATGCTTTAGCGTCATCTTGTGTTTCATCAATAACCTCTTTACTAGAACCTAACCAGTAAAGAACTGCCTCTTTTAGTTTTTTACTTTTTCTCCTATTAATGATTCGGTGTATGCACTTGATACCGCTTTTATCCAATCAGCATCTTCCATTAAATCTTTAATATTAACATCAGTGAAAGGTATATCTTGACCATCTTCTTCTTTCATATCTTCCCAACCTACTAGCATCATTTTTAACATTTCAAATTCTGTTTTATCTTCTACAGCTTTTTGATACTCACTTACTTTCAATCTTTTGAAAATTCCAATAAATTCATTTTCTTCATAAACTCCAGCGTTAGTTTCACTTGGTTCACGAACAACAACAGGCCATTTAAAGGTTTTAGTTTTTTTTCTTACAAAAGTCATAAAGTGTAGAAATAAATATACTTCTACACTCTAGCTCTATTAATAACAAAAGTTAAGTGTATATCAGACTAAATTCGTTATTAGCTGCACTAGGTACAAGAGTATATGGTATTTCTAACATTGCAACTCCATCCATTTCACCATATGCAACATCTCCAATGTCAACTTTGCTACTAGTAAATTGAACTTTATTTCCAGCAGTAGTTCCATGCAAGAATGCAAGGTTACCAAGTGAAGTATCAGATAAAGCAGCTATAAAATAATCTTTTTGAGCAAGAGTTGGTGCTTCAATAGTAACACTACCGTTTGAAGCTCTATCAGTGATAAGTACTTCTTTTGTACCTCCAACAAGTTCTCTATAAGTAACCGTATTACCTATATCCATATTTAAAGATTGCAATGCTCCAGAATATGACAGAAGAGAAAAACCAGTTGTATTTCCGTTTTTAAATATTAGAGGTGTTGCTTGGTTTCCATAAGTAACTGTAGGTAAAGCTGCGCTATCGGGAGGAACATATATCCCGGTAAAAGCAAAATCAATTGTTGGGATTGAACCTACCTCTGCTGTAATTGTAAAAGTACCTCTTGCTCCAACTACTTTATGTCTTACACCATCAATGTTGTAGTGAATAGTTACTGAGGAAAAACTGCTTGAAACTGGGGTATAGGTGACAGATGTTGACGACACAACAGTCTCTGCAAGCCCAGCGGCTTTAAGGGCGCTTGAGTACCTAGGCGCTGTCCCGGCTGTTCCAGATCCTGCAAGTTCAACCGAAAATGTACATTCAACTCTAGTATTTGCTAAAAGCTGTTCTGAAGATCCTAGATAAGGTCTTACAACATCTCTATTAACAACATCACTAGATTGCGGTGTGATAGTTAAGTCAGTTACTAAAACAACGTCAGTAGCTGCTGGAGTAGGGTCAGTTCCATAAGAACTTTCCGCTTCAATCAGAATTACTCTCTTTCTTGTCAGTAGTGCCATCTTTAGTTACCTCTGTGGGGGATTCTGCTTTAACAGTTTGTTGAACTAGCTTAGTTTTGCCAGTTTTAGGATCGAGAATGTAAGTTCCACCCTCGTTTGGTATTTCATTACTCATAATAATCAATTAGGGTTGATAGGCTTCAGAATACATCATAGCTATGTAGTTAAACTGTTATATAAAGTTCTGTACTCAATATCAAACTCACAGGATATAACACCTGCTGGTTGATCTGCTTCTAAAATTTCAAATGATGTTGTTGATGCTCTTATGTCAATACATAATCCACCAAGAGTAGGATCAGTTAAAACTTTGTTATGCAAACTTTCAATAGTTGGATCTGCAACATTATCTGGTACGGCTCCTCTTGCTATAACAGTTATACGAATTCTTAATTCATGAGTTACAGAATTATAAAAGCTGCTTGTATCTTGTGGTGTATCACTAATAGGTTCAATAATTATTGCTGGAGTCTCAGCCCTTGTAAACGCTTCAGCCCTCGATCTATATATTCTGGTGCCTACGCCAGTAGTGCCAGCTAATTCTGTTTTAATTTTTGCTAAAATCTGTTCTCTTTTAGTAGCCATATCACACCTTAGTTAATGAAATTTTACATAAAGTTCCATCATCTATTTTTCTAACATTTCTAACTTTGTATTTAACATTGCTAACTTCTATTTGTGTATCAAAAGCAATAGTTCCAAGATCAGCAGTTTTTACTGTTAATTCATAATCAGTAGTTAGAACAACACCATCAGCAATTATTTCATCAGGCTGCTCTAAAATACCTTTATAAGTCTCATTGTCATAAAAAACATTCTCTGAAAAATCCCCAAAGAATGTATTTATATCTTCTGTAAAAGCCATAAGGAAAAGCCCTCAAAAGAGGGCTACATATTTAGCTGTACTTCTTAACACCAACTAAGTTGATACTAAAAGTAAATGTTGGTGATGAGCCAGCGATTGTTTGTACAATCTTGATATAACGCTTAGAAGTGTCCTTATTAATTACAAGTGTTTGCATTGAAGCAGAACCTGTAACTTGTGTAAAAGTAGCTCCTGAGAGGTCTGTATAAGTACCACTACTAGCGTCAGACTCAGTTAACTTTACGTCTAATGTTGGGCTAGAACCGCCACCAGCAGCAGAATCTAGAATAAGCAATACATCTCCA
>VTLG01001476.1_pt1 | contig 11482 bp, 14 predicted proteins | sample 4694571 | NCBI WGS metagenome assembly VTLG01 (sample SAMN12604809, study PRJNA352737) | marine metagenome | biome: ENVO:00000447; feature: ENVO:00000209|ENVO:00000569|ENVO:01000036; material: ENVO:00002151; isolation source: viral sequences binned using virsorter ... | reverse complement strand
TGTTTTAATTTAATCATTAGAATTTTTTCTTTCCTTGCCAATGAACACCATCATAATATAGATTTGCTTTTCTAAATCCAGTTCCCATTGTGAAATGTCTTACAAAAAATCCTTTATCACGAGGTCTGATATTATTTACATTTAACTTATTACCTTTAATTTCATAACTACCTGGTTTTTTCATTCCAACACTACCACTCCAAGCTAACTTTTTAATTTTTTCTTCACCTTTCATCTTCATTGGATTACCAGGTATATCATCTTTTTTAGAAACTTTAATTACAGCTTCTTTAACACCTTTACCACCCATTTGTTTGTAAACCTTTATTAGATTCTTTAGGTGTTCTTCATCTCTAGCATTAGTAACTCTACCTTGTTTCTTAATTTTTTTCTGAAACATTTTAATAGCATCTTTAAGTTTATTCATTTCCAAACCAGCTTCATTTACGGATTCTAATCTTTTATCTGCAGAAATCTTTTTCATTTGTGGAATTAATAATCGTAATTTTTTTTCTAAATCTATTTCAAGTTTATATAATTCACCTGTTATTTTATCAAGTTTTTTATCATATGGGCCATCATTAATAATTTTTCTAAAGTTTTTAACTCCATAAATAGCAGTGGTTATTGCTGAACCCATTTCTTTATACGCTTTAACTGCTTTTTTACCCTCTTTTATATCTTTAGTACCTGTTAATTCATAACCTAACACTTCTGCGTTTTCTTTTCTTGCTTTTTCAAATTTCTTTTTATCACTACCTTTTAAATCTCCACCAAAACCTTCTTCTACTTCTTTTTGCATTAGAGCTCTATATTGAGCCACTTTATCTACTGGTTTATCTTTTTTCTTTGAAAACTTATCTTTTAATCTTTTAAATATACCTTTAGCTTTACCATGTAATTTATGGTCTTTATTTTTTAATGGTGTTATTGCTTTTATTTTTTTACCCGTATCAGGATTTTGCATTTGCATCATAACCATAGCAGCTGCGGCTGATGCCGCTGGGTTTTCACTCAAAAATGCTTCTTTAACTTTCTTAGGTAATCCTTTATGTTTAGTTGAAGCAAAATCTTCAGCATCTTTTTTCTTCATATCTTTAGCCGCATCTTGAGCTTTCTTAGAAAACTTACTAGCTGGTTGTTCACCTTTTTGAATAGAACGAACTATACCCATAAATTTTTGTTGTGCTTTAGATTTTGCAGGCATTTTATTTCACCTTCTTAACAAATGAAACCGTATCTCTCATAAATTTAGTAACATTATCTTTATAAGACTTTTTAATTGCTTTTGCTAATTTCATATTTTCTGGTCTTGGGTCTTGTAAAAAAATCTGTTCTAACTTCATCATTCTCTCACGAAGTTTTGCTTCAGCTCTTATAACCCGTTGTAATTCTTTTTTAGCTTTTCTAGAATCATCTGGACCTTCACTTATAGTCTGACAACAACTACCTTCACAATCACAATTATGTTTTTCCATCACATCAGATAAAGTAGGCAAAGGTTCACCAAATTTTCTATCCCACGCTGATTCATTAATTAATTTTTTTAGTTTAATCATTTTAATCTTCTGAATAAATATATGTAGAGTCACCTTTTACAAGCTTACCATCTCTATGTAATTGTTCCATTTCATCTTTTGAAAAAACTACTGCATTTTCATCTATAGTTTCTTCTTTAACATTGTGTTTTTTAACAACATCTTCAAGGGTAGGTAATGGTTCACCGAATTTCCTATCCCACGCTGATTCTTTCATTAATTTTTTTAGTTTAATCATTACCGTTCCTTATTTTATTTTGGCGGTAGCTAATACTACTCTACCTTTTCGATTACCCTTACCTTGAATTGCATTTTTTAAATCATCACCTTTAAAAGACAAAGTAAGTTTTATTTTTTTACCTTCAATGATTATATCATTATTACGTATACCCATTACTTTAAAAGGTAAATTTGTTTCATTTTCTAAAGTAGCTTCGTCAAGTCTCCAATTCTTCCAAGTCTCCATCATTGATTTATAGTTAGGCATTATTGTATCCTATTTAATAATTTTTTAAATGGATGAATTGATTCTTCTTCCATATCAAATTCATCTTCCATATCTTTAAATGCTTGTGCTCTAGCTTCTTCATCATCATCCCAAGCATCTGCATCTTTTTTACCTTTTGGAACTGGTCTACCTTCTTCATCATCCCAAGCGTCATCAAAATCTCTTTCATAATCACTTGGGTCATCCATTCCTTGACCTAAATCTTCTCCACCTTTAGGTTCTTCCTTATCAGCTCCCTTATCATCTGAAGATTGGTCAGCACTTGAAACATACTTACCACCTTTAGTTTTTACAAAAACTTCAGCATCTTCATCATTTTCTTTACCTTTTAGTTTGAATCTACCAAATCCTATAGAAACATACCTATCATCTTCGGATTCAAGAAGTAAAGATTTAGCAATTTTATTATATGATTCTAAAATGTTCAAAAGTTTAACCTCTCATAATATCATTAATTATAGATTCAACTTTACAATATTCACCACACGTTCTACCTACTGGTTGATTTTTATCTACTGATTCATTCATAGGATGCATAAATGCTCCGTGTGTAGATGGATTAGAAACAAAATCAAAAGCAATAAGTTCAAAATCAGGTTGTACTTGAGTAACTTGGTCTCCACTATCTTCCATTACAGTTTCTACTGAACCCATTCCACGAGAACTTATACCTAATTTAATACCACTTTTAAATAATTCTTTTAATATATTACCACTTGGTGTACCTAATACTTCAACTGTACCTAATAAATTATCACCTTCCCAATGCATTTCCCTTACATTGTGAGATACGTTTTGTAAATTGACTACTGAACTTTCTGGGTGGTCAAGTTCTCCCATAGCTCTACGTTCTTTTATGAACTCTTTTGCATATTTTTTAGCTTCACGATGTAAGATATCGCGTGGATAGACTCTACCATTTTGATTTTTAGCTTCCGCTCTCTGTAAAACACCACGAACAATTAATTTACCATCATTTTCTTTTAATGATTCATTAATTTGTTCTGGTTTTACTTCAAATGGTAAATAATCTACTATAAGTTGTTTCACATTTAACTCCGTGTTTTAATAATTTCATCTTTTAAATTTTCTAATTTTTTTATCCACCTATTAATGAAATTTATAGTTTCCATTTTATTAGGTTCTTCACCTTTGACTTTCAACTCTTCTATGAGCCAACGCCTTTTTAAATTGGATAAACTTAATAGTCTGCCTAAAAAATTAAGTCCATCTTTATTCCAAGATGGTTTCATAATAAGATTAGTAAAGTTGACCGACTTTATTTGCTAGTTTTACTAACCTTTCACTAATTTTTTTCATAGCCGTGTGAGTTCGTTTCCAATAAGATGTAGAATCAACTCCTATTTCGTTCTTCAATCTCACATTCATTTTAACAAGTTTATCTAACTCGTTTAATTTATCTCGAACCTCTCTCATCGAGTAACCAATTTTTTGTTTTGCTGATAGAGATTCATCATTTCTGTAATCGTGGTATTTACCTTCAGTTACATTCTCAAGTTTTTGACTAACTTGTTTTGCTTTTGAAGCAACAACTCGATGAACACTTGTAATATCTTTAGCACCACCTTTTAATTTTTTAGCAACAATCATTCTAGCTTCACCTTTAGAATTAGCATCTATTAAAACACTACCAAATTCTGTCCTTACGTGAAATTTTGCTTCAGATACTTTTTTGTATCCAGTAGAATTAGTTGATATCTTTTTTTCTTTATCTTTATCTTTTTTTCTTTTTCCTTGAAAAGCGTAAGGAGTTTTAGGTGGGCCTTCACCGCCGTCAAGATTACCAGTTACAGACGCTTCGTCTAATTCCTGTTTAATTAATTCTTTAATATATTTTTTTAGAAGTTCGAGCTTAATCTTCGTGGACATTTTCAATCTCCTTAACTAATTCATAATATCTCATCAAAGTTAAAACTTGTTTTTCATCAACTATTTTACCTTTAGTTAAATTACCAATTTGATTAACAGCTTCTGTTAATTTTATTTTAGTAATTTCATCTGTAACTTTTGGTAAATGTACAGTTAATGTTTTTTTAATTTTAATAACCTCTGAATCTACGAATTCTCTTAAAGAGTTTGTATTACTTATATTATTAATATAATGTTTAAGTAAACCTTTTTGTGATTCATTTAATGCTTTATATTTTTGATTAAACTTATCTACAAGAATCTGATAAGCTAATAATCTTAAATCTTTATCTTTTTTACCATATTCTGATAAAACTTTTTCTTTTATTTCTTTTTCACTAACTTTTTTACTTGTAATATGTTCTAAAACTGTAAATTTAGAATTAACAACTTGTTCTGGGTTAAAAACAGTAGGAGATGCTTGTGCTTGAAATACATTATAAATTGAAGCGAGTAGTCTATAATTTGAAATACGACCATTAAAAAAATCACTTACACTATAGTTTTCTTTAATTTCTCTAATTAAATTATATTTTTCGTTACGAAGTTTAGAATTGTTTAATTTTTGTCTAGATTCTAAAACAATATCTATCAAATTACTAGCTCTATTTTCAGATTCACAATATTTTTCTGAAAGTATACGATATAATTGAAGTTCTTTACCTAATTCGGTGTCTTCGTTAAAATATTTTTTAACTATTTTTACTGATTTAGTACTTTTTCCTGCTAAAACATCAGCTGTTATTTGTCTTGTTAATAATTCAAAAAGAATACTCGTATTCTTTATTTTAGAATGTTTCAATTTTCGAGCCATTACAAAATACTCCAATATTTAATTATATTTACTCATAAATAAATATAAAGTTACACAATAATTAGTCATTTGATGTATCTTTAGTTAAAGAAGTTACTTCGTTTTTGTACTCCTCTTCAACCTCTGAAGTTTCATTTATAATTTTTACATCATTTTTACCAAATTTCATTGATTTTTTTAATTTATCGTAGTGTGCTAGTGCTAAAGGTTTTCCATATTTAGGTGCACTACTACCACCTTTTTTCTTATCGTGAGCTCCAAGAGGGTCTCTACCTCTCGCACCACTATCTTTTCCATATTTATTAGGTTCTTTAGGTCTTCCAGCGCCAGGTTGTCCACCCTCAGGTGAACCACCCTCGTCATCTAACTCGTGACCTGTTCTTCCCATAGCTAAATCACTTGGTGAACCTTGTGATTGACCAGTCTTAGCTGGGTCATTTCCTTCTTGTTCTATTTGACTGCGACGAAATTTTTGTTTATAATCATATACAATACCATCGTCTTCTTCTTTTATTTCTTCTTCTGTAAATCCAAATATATTTTTATAAATCCAGGCTGAAGAAACTAACCCATCACGTATCATAGATTCCGCAAGAGAAGTTTTGTTATTCCATAATTCAATCTTTTCTTGTTCATAAATTGTAGATGGATTAGTTAAATCTAATTCAAAATTAACCAATTCTGCATCTTGATAACCTTGTGCATATAAATGAACAATAGCAATCTTAGTTAATTCTGATAATGTAATTCTTTGAATTCTTTCAATCGTTCTTGCGAATCTAACGTCTTCAGCGGCTAAAGTTGCTTTAGAACCAATCTGTTCCTCATATCCTAAAAACGCTTTTGGTATTCTTAATGAAGATAAAAGTTTATTTTTAAGATATTCAATATCTTCTGTAGCTTCATATGTTAGGCCTGGTAAAGATTCAATACCCGTTCCACTATCACCACCTCTTACTGGTAAAAAGAAATCCTCAGTAATATTCTGCATATTATATTTCAAATTATAATCACCAGTATCTTCATCTACAACGGGTGCTTTTTTCATTTTATTAATAACTTGTTGCATATAATTATCAACTTCATTAGGTGGAATATTTCCGATGTCCAATTTAAAAATTCTTTTTTCAGGTGCTCTCATAATTCTATGAATTAACATAGCATCTTCCATAAGAGATAATTGTTTCCAAATTTTACGACCACCCTCAATTTGTGATTTACCATACGGTAGATAATTAGAATCAGAAAGTAATCTAAAATGTGCTACTTCATAATTTTCTAACTCTTCTCTTGTAGCTGATTGTTCAGGTTTATATCTATGTTGTGATGTAACTGATTCAATTAAAAACTTAACATATTCTGGATTTTCTGGGTCTAATCCTTCTAATCTAGATACATCATAAACTGACAATGGAACTACATTAGTAATACCGTATTTTTCGTCAATGTCTAATTTTAAAAAGAAATCACCATACTTACACATATTACGAATCCACGGCCATAAATTAAATTCTATATTAACAATATCATAAAATAGATTATGTAATATTTCTTTAATTTGATTATTATCTGTTTTTATTTCTAAAACATCACCATATTCAGATTTCATTGTGGATTCATCTGCATAAATATCAAGTGCTGAAGAAACAATTGCATCAGTATCCATTGACTCATAATCTTTGAAAAGATTTAATCTCATTGATTTTGTTAATAATGAATCTGAATATCCACTTAGACCAGCACCAGTGAATATTTTTTGATATCTATCAATAAGATTATTTTTTGCTATAGATTGTGTACGACTTGTATCGGAAACTTTTAATCGTCTTCCTCCGACATTTCTAACAATTACATTTGTTGAAAATAATCGTCTTAACCTACTAAATAGACTTTTATCAGCCATTTTTTACCTCTTTAGTTAATTAACCATTCTAATGATTCTTGATTTTGACCATTTTGCCAAGTCCAAGAATCGTTTTGGTTATCTGTTGGTATATAAACACCTTGATTTGATTTAACACCACTAATTGCTTTCTTTTGTAATTCTATACCTTCGGTTCTTAATCTTAGAGCTGTTTCTCTTATCCATAATGCCATACCATAAGACATTACTAAATCATCATTGTAACCACTCATAGCTTCAGCTCTACTACCATTATATATAAATACAAATAATTCATCAATTAATCTTTGTGAATATACTGTTACCAATCTTTCTCGAAAAAATTCTTCTAATTTTGCGACAACTAATGGTCTTGTTTTTTGTGTCAACGTAAATCCTGGAATTAATTGTTTTTCCATTCTATTTATTTTGTTATTTACTTGTCTATGTACGTCAACTACTTGTAAATCTTTACTCATATAAAATAAATTTTCATATTCTCTATCAATACATTGTTGTATTGCTGCCCAACCAATGTTGTTATTCTCAACAACAAGTAATGCGTTATTATATTCAGTAGCTATATTAACTAATAAATTACCATAATCTCTAGTGGACATTCTACCTTTATATTCAGCTACTTGTTCTAAACTCTCTACATCTAAAACGTGAAACGCAGAATAGTCTGTAGCATCTCCTCTACTAACGTCAGCACATACTATATAATCTTTTGTGTAATTTGGTGGCTCCCAAATCCAAACATTACTATCAATACCTCTTTTTTCAATAGGGTCTTTAACTTGTGTAGTTCTATATTCTTCTAAAATTACACCATCAACTACAGATTGACCAGAAGTAATAAAGTCACAATCACATTCTTGAGCCGCTAATGAAGGCCCTAATAATTTGTCTTGTTCATCTCTCCAATCTTGTTCTCTTTCTGGATGAACAGTCCAATGAAGTCTCATAAAATTAAATTCATTCAAACGGTCTTCAGCGTCAATCCAAGTTTTGTGAAACCAATTACCAACACCATTTGGTGTAGATAACGCTATACATTGACCACCAGTTGAAAGTGTCTGAGATGCTGCTGCCCATATTGTATCAATCTTATCAATAAATGCAGCTTCATCTAGTATCAACAAAGATAATGCTTCAGAACGACCAGCATCTTCACCACTTGATACCGCTTTTACTTGTGAACCATTCTTATATCGTAAACTTAATTTATTATCTTCAACACATTTTTGTTTTAACCAACTTGGTAAATTTGCATGCATTACACGAACTTTTGTTACAAGATTTTTAGCAACTTCTTGTTTAGTAGCAATTACCAAAATGTTTTTATCTTGATGGAATGTCATCATCCATAAAGAATATCCTGCTGTTAAGGTAGATATACCTAACTGTCTAGCTTTTAAAATTATGTTAAACCTATGTTGTACAAAATCTTCTATTGTTTTTTCTTGAAAGTTGTATAAATTAAAAGGTATTTTTCCTTTTATTGGATGTTGAATCATACAATACTTTTTTAAAAAATAAACAGGGTCTGCAGCACATTTTACATACTCTTGTTTAATTACGTCTTTAAGCTGTCCTTTTGAGTTTCGTTCCATTTTAATAAACTATATGAACTTCACCTGCACCACTTATATGTCTTACACCGATTTCATATAGTGTTTTTGCGGTTAAATTTGAAGCTTCTATAGAGTCTCCCTCAGTTGGTGTTATTACAGTATCACTTGCTGTTTGTATAATAAACCCACCTGAACCAGCATCGGAACCAGTTAAGTGTACGAAAGCTGGAACGTGTAACGAACCACTAATTGATTTAATTTTACCAAATTTAGCGTCGTCATAAACTGTCGCCGCTGTTCTATTTGAAGCACCAGCTATGTCAGTTCTACCTTTATTACCGCTTGTTATAGTTGACATTATTTTCTCCTTATAAAATTATTAGTATCCTGTATATAAATATACTAGATTAAAGATTCTTCTATTTTTTCCAAATGTTCTAAAGCTTCATCTGCTTGTTTTTTAAGTTTTTCAAAGCTCGTACTCCATTTTTCTTTTTCAATTGAATACCCATCTGGATTAATTTGATTAAAAATTGTTGGAGCTTTTTGTTTTTTAAATTCTTCAATACTTTGTTTTTGTTCTTTTATCCAAGATAATTTATTTGCAATTACTTTTTTTGTAGCCCACTCGTCATATTCACCACTTATTCTTAATTTATTTTCTGCCTCTATTTGACAGTTAAAACAATGAGTGTACAAATACCACATTCTTTCATCTAATCGTCTTTTCATTACTTTTTTACACTCAGGACAAAACCAAGGTACTCTAACTTCTTTAGTTATTTCTAATCTTTCATCAATTCTTTGTTGTTCTTTTTTCGCTTCTTCTTTGGCTTTCTTTTTAAATTCCAAATCCTCTTGAGCTACAAAAACTCTCTTTTCAGGTGTTTCTCCCCTTAAAATTGATTTAAGTGCTTTATTTTGTCTTTCATTTTCTCTACTATATCCTGCCATAATTACTCCTATATTATATTATGGTGTATCCGTTGACCAAGTTGGTGTATCAGTCGCGTCAACCCAAGCCGCTCCACCATCAGCTCCTAATGTATCATTAGTCAATGTTCCGTGATTACCTTTTCCTGATAAATCTTCAACCGTAGTTCCACTACCTTCTTCAAATCTCCAATATCCTACAAGACCACTTTGACCTTGTAAATTATTTGGTACTCCACCATTATATGTGGCTGAAACCCAATTAGAATCTTTTTCTTCATCAAAAATAGCTACTTCATCGAGACCACATGCCCATCCGTTATTATAATTAGTGTTTGTTCCTGAACCTCTTACTGCACGCATACCAAAAGATAGACCCCCATCCATTTCCGTACCTGTCTGACTCCAATTTATATTACCCGCATTTGAAGGGTCTGACACTCCAGTACCCCATATTTGCTGACCATTCATATATATTTTACGAAGTGCTGCAGATGATGTATCTGAACGGTCTGCATATGTTACTGCAAAATGATACCAAGTACCATCTGTTTTTAAAACCCAATAATCACCATCCTGTGTTAAATGTGTAGATTTATCTATCCCAGCTGTATCAAGCATTGTTTCCCAACTTGTTTCAGATTGATTTGCTCCAACACCAAAATATCCTTTCCAACTTCTAGAAATACCAAATGTAAATCTTTCGTTATTGTGAGCTTTTCTTCCAATTGCAAACATATCTTGACCTACTTCATCTGGTCTAACCCAATAAGATATAGTAAATCCTAAATTAAGATTATAATCATCAGGATTAAAATCAGTTGATACCAAATCTCCTTTTCTGGTTGAACTATTTGTATCACCAAAAAATGTTAATGAGTTATTACTAAATTTAGCGAGTTCCTTTCCGCCTCCTCGTGTTCTTTTCTTAGGTATTAAAACATTAGTATCTTCAAATATTTTTTTAGCTATATCTTTATTTAATTCATACAAATATCTATTCTCAGGTATCTTTAACCAATTACCCCAATTTAATTCTTTATTACCTTGTTTTCTTCTTCCAACGGTTGTTAATATAGGTATTATCTTTGAATCTACATTTTCATTAATAACTGATTTAACTTTATCCTCATATACTTTTTTTGTTGCTAAAGAAACTTTACTTTCTAACCATCTTGATTTATTTAACTTTTCTGAGATAATAGATTTTTCTTTTTCTACCATAAAAACTTGATTCTTTAATTCAGTTATGTCTTTCTTTAAATTTTCAATAATCTTATCTTTATCTTGTATTTTATTTTCTAGTTTTTTAACAGGGGCAAATAATTTTTTAGAAAATGGATTTGGATTTACGTTTTCATTAATAATATTTAATGATTCTCTTAAAGGTTTCTCAGATGATTTATCCATTTTACCCAGGGCTAGTCTTATTTCTTCCATAGTTGGCATATACTTACTCCTAAAAGTTTAATAACCCTAAAATTTGATTTACAGGAGCAAACGCACCAGTAAATTTGTAAGTATTACCCTTATATTTAAAAACTATACCTTCTGATGGTACAATTGCAGATAATCCACCAATTTTATTTAACTTATCTAATTGTAATTTTAGTGTTTGTATCTTTTTTATATCACCACCACTCTTTACTGTCTTTATTGCACTAATTACATCTTTTCTAATCTTTTGTACAGCTTTTTGAGGTGATGCCGCTAAATATCCACTAATATTTTTTAGTATTTCTGCACCAACATCAAAAAATAATACTTCAAATGGTTTCATATTTTGTTTTACCCATTTTTGATGGTCATTTTTGTCAAATGACAATACCCAATTAAGAAACTTATTATTATCTATGTCTTTTTTTATTGTTGGTATCTTGTATGACTTATCAAAGAACGCCCATCTTTTAGTTAAGTTAACTAAAACTTTATTTGGTATTTTATACTTATATTGTTTAGATGCATTAAAGATAAACTCTTCCCAAAATGACTGATGGTACTTGGATAATGTATCATTATCTTTTAATCTATACTGATTTTGTAACTTTTTCAATCTATTTAAATATATTTTTTTCTTTTTACTAAAATCTTGTACTTTTGGTACTTGTAAAAATTGTGGTTTACCGATTTTATAATGTTTTTGTATATTTTGATTAACTTGTTTAATCATACCAGCTAACATACGAGCACTATCTTTAGGTTGTCCTATTGCTGTACCACTTTCGTTATACTCTAATGTTCCATGAAACACTATTTGTGCTTTATCATAATCTATAACGTTAGCAGACTTTGGATACATAA
>VTLG01015440.1_pt1 | contig 11483 bp, 16 predicted proteins | sample 4694571 | NCBI WGS metagenome assembly VTLG01 (sample SAMN12604809, study PRJNA352737) | marine metagenome | biome: ENVO:00000447; feature: ENVO:00000209|ENVO:00000569|ENVO:01000036; material: ENVO:00002151; isolation source: viral sequences binned using virsorter ... | reverse complement strand
CCGTTCCGTTTCCCTTGTGTACCATAAATAACCAATATTGATATATGGAATAATAATACATATAATTAGTATGATGCAAGTATTATTTATAATAAATAAAATATTTGTTATTAATAATATAAATGTTATATATTAATAATAGTTAATTAATAATAAAATGAAAGGTTAATAATTATGAATATATATGATAATATTACAAACTATGATATAAGTATAAATGAAGATGGAGATATAACATTGATAAAAGATGGTAAACAAATTAAATTATGTGATAATCAACAAATATTAAATAATATAGTTAGGGAGGATTCTTAACATGAGTACAATAGATAATAAAAAATTATGGTCTATTATAGATGCTTTGCGTGATGATGTTAACGCACATATTGACGGAATAACGGACTTAAATAATTGTGTAGATAAATTACAAAAAGAAAATAAAAAGTTAAAAGATGAACTAAATGAAGCGTTAGAGGATAGTAACAAAGCATATAAACTATACAATGATTTACTTAATAATGATAATGTTAAGTAATGGATAACGTGTAAGTATATGTGTATTATGTATAGACTAATTATTATTGTGTGTGCATAAGGTAAACTAACTCACTCACTCAATCACACTAAGTAAAAGAAAACGTCTCGTAATGGGACGTTTTTTTATTTGCTTAACCTTTACCAAGATATATTATAATTTCAACTTAATATTATAATGTAACCAAAAAAGTAACCTTATTGGACACCCCACGAGGAACTTTAACGGGGGGTACATCTATAAAAAAAGACTCACACTCATTCTAATGTAATTTTTTAAAATTGGGAAAATTTTGTGATTTTTCTAACAAAAATGACATATATATTTAGCAATATATTATATTAATGGAACTTTATTAATATATATATATTATAATATACTGTATTAATATACTGTATTAATATATATGAGGATTTGTTTATTTTTTTTAACTAACGTAAATTACTGTATGGATTTCAAAGAAATAAAAAACACAAAACACTACCTGTATGATAATGAAAAAGAGTTTAGTATTGAAAATCCTAATATTCCTGTTCGTCACAATTGGAGACATGGTGAAGAGGGTGAATGGGTTTATACAGATGACAAGTTTGTGTGTCAAATCCTAAGAAAATCTAAAATCGCTAAAGAAACTGGCAAGCCAAAGACTTGCATCCGTACTGTTTGTGGTACATTTATAGCATCTGATAGAAAAAAAGAGATGTTAGGCGAAGATGGTATAGCAGAGAATATCTATACATTTTCTGGAAATAATTTAAGCCAGAAAGATTTTAACAGTAGGGATAGAAACTCAAGAGAGCTTATATTCGCTAAGTACGTTGCTAGTGGCTTAAAGGTAACAGATGCATACAAAAAAGCATATCCTGATGCTAAAAGCTCTAACTACATAAAAAATCGTACTGACAAATTACTTAGAACGGAGACAATTAGAAAAATGATAGATAAACAAATAGAAGAAATTCTAAATGAAGAGGGAGTTACCCATAATTGGCTTATAGAGAGATATAAGACAATTGCTGATTTAGCTGAAAGTGATACTGCTAAACTAAGATCACTAGATAGTCTTGCTAAAATCTCTGGTCTCTTTGACTTAAATGAAAAGAAATCAGAACAAGTGACTGTTTGGGCTGGTTTTTCGCCTGAGCAGCTAGAAGAAGTAAAGAAACATGGAGAACCAGAGCTTATTGCACATGCAGAAAAAGCCGAAAACGACTAAAAAGAAAGAAAGTGCTGATCCTTGTCCAATTTGCAACAAGGAATTGTACTTAGATAAAGAATTTACACAAAGAGTCGGTCTTTTAGACGATTTTGATGAAATAATAGGATGGATGTGTCCACATTGCAAGTCTGAGTTCGATGTAGACAATCATTTAACAAAGTTTCTTGGAGAAGGAACTATAAGAGGGGAAGCTTAATGCCAGATTTAAAAGAAATAGTACTACGAATATGTGAAAACGAAGGATTTCGTTCAAAACCATATCAATGTAGTGAGGGAGTCTGGACTATCGGTCATGGCATCACGTATTTAACTGAAGATGAGTCATTAGCCATAGTTGCAGAAAGAGTGGGTAGTAAACATTTAGGTCTTCTTGACCAATTAGACTGGTATGGAGACTTACCAGCAAATGTCCAAGGTGTTATTCTGGAAATGTGTTTTCAGATAGGAACATCTGGAATGTTGAAATTTAAAAAAATGATAGCTAATATGCAAGATAAAAACTGGAAAGGTGCTGCTGAAGAGATGAAAGACTCTAAATGGTATCGCCAAACCAAAAATCGTTGCGAAAGGTTAGCCAAGATTGTTGAAGATACTGAAGAGTGACAAAAAGGGATCAGGCACGTTTATTGAATTTATTTATAGGGATATATAATCTCTATTTATGGACTATAGGCGACTCGATCTATTTATTAATACTTGGGTGCTTAAATATTGGGGCATTCGTTTTTGGTAAGAAGTGAACCTTATGACAACAATATGTCTATGTGTAGTCGCTGGGTTCTTAGCCTATGAATATCATTTAATGGAAGGTAAGGCATATTCACTTGGAAACGGAGATACTTTGATTGTAAGGTCTATAGGCTATGATTTTTGTCCTAATTATTGTAAAGTCGATCATTTTCATATTGGTCATAAAAAAGAATATGATTGTGAGGATGATAATTGTAATCACATAATTTATGAAGACAGACTTAATTAAATTATTATTATTTATTTGGATGGTTGTTATGGGCTACTTTGTTTATAGTATGTGGCTTGATGTAAAATATATCACTGATATGATTCATGCATATTTAAGCATGGTAATAGAGCATGTTAGGAGATAATTGGCTAATTTAAATCTAAATGGAAATGTAAGTAAGAATGAAGAACTTTTATCAAAGGCATATACTGATCTAATAGCTTTTGGGAAGCTTTTCTCTCCTCAAGACTTCCTTGCCTCTGCAACTCCTGATTTTCATGTAGAGGTAGGGAAGCTCCTCATTGACCCAACGATACAGCAGCTTGGACTTGTTTTGCCTAGGGATCATGCCAAATCTACGTTAGCAGCAACAGCAATACTTCATAGATTTTTATTTGCAACTAAAGATAGACCAGAATTTATAGCATGGATAGGTGAAGCACAAGACCAAGCAATTGATAACCTAAATTGGGTTATGAACCATATCGAGCTAAATCCAGCTATAGATTACTATTTTGGAGACCTTCAAGGGAACAAATGGACTAAATCTGAGTTTACGTTAACGAATGGCTGTAGAATGATCGCAAAGGGTGCTAATCAGCGACTTCGTGGTAAAAAGCAACTTTCAACTAGATTTACAGGGATGGTGCTTGATGATTTTGAGTCTGAGTTAAATACAAAGACACCTGATGCAAGACAGCAAATAAAGAACTGGGTTACAGCAGCTGTGTTTCCAGCGATCGACTTCGACAAGAATGGGTTTTTATGGTGCAATGGTACAATTGTTCATTGGGATTCGTTCTTAAACGGGTTGGTTACGGGTTGGAGGGATGCTCAAAAGAGTGGGGAAGCATATTCATGGGAAGTGTATACTCAGAAAGCTATTGAAGATGGGAAGCCAATCTGGCCTTCTCGTTGGCCACTAGAGAAATTAGAAGAGCGTAAGCAATTCTATATTGATAGTGGAACTCCTGCAAAGTTCTATCAGGAGTATATGAATCAAGCGAAATCTCCAGAAGATCAGATTTTCGCAGAGGAAGATATTAATGGAGCACTTTATAGGGGGAATGTAAGATTTGAAGAAGAATCAGGTAGTTGGTATATTAAATTTGATGACGGACATACTGAGTATGTCAATATTTACATTGGTGTTGATCCTGCCTCGACTGTTGCTAGCAGGAATGACTATAGTGTTATTATGGTTATTGGAGTTACTGCTGAATATGACTACTATGTTATTGAGTATTGGCGTGAAAGAGTCCTCCCAATGGAATGTGCTGACAAGATTTTTGAAATACTTAAAAGGTACGACCCTGTAAGGAGGGTAAATATAGAAACAATAGCTTATCAGGAGATGCTTAGAGATTATGTTCAAAAACGAAGCAAAAGGGAAGGATTGTTTGTTCCAGGTATTGAGCAAGGAATTAAGGGCTATACTCAAAAAAAGAAAGATAGGTTGTTCGAGGGACTGCAGCCTATGTTCAAAGCAGGAGCTGTTCATTTGAAAAAATTGCATCATGAGTTTATAGGGGAGCTATTAGACTTCCCAAAAGGCTCACATGATGATACGATAGATGCTTTTTGGCTAGCAACCCAGTATGCAAAGGGAAATGCCAAAGCAGGGAAAAAGAAAAAGGAGAAACAGAAAGATGGAACTTATGCATCACCACGTAAGGTTTACAATTGGCTTACAGGTAAGCGAGTGTGATTTGTATATATTCCCATTCTTTCAGTAAATTTACCATATGATAGATAAAGATAAAAGAGCAGATGAAATACAGGAGAGATGGAGGAAATGGTTCGATGCTAGAAAAGACTGGGACGTACAGGCAAGAGAAGATATAGATTTCTACCTCGGCAATCATTTTACAGATTCTGAGGCTAAAGACCTTGCAGAGAGAAATCAAATGGGATTACCCATTGATAGGCTCTATGCAGCAATAGAACAGTTCAAGGCTATCATTACGTCTAAGCCTCCAAAATTTACTGCCGTTGGCAGAGAGGATTCTGATGTTAAACTAGCAAATGTTTGGAAAACAATACTTGAATATGTTTGGGACATATCATTTGGTGATGAAGTTTTTAAACAAGTCATACATGACTTCTCTGTTGCAGGATTAGGATACTTTTATGGATATATAGATGCTGAAGATGATTATGGTAGAGGTGAGGTCAAATTTACATATGTTGATCCATTTCGTGTAGTTGTTGATCCAAATAGTAGAAATAAGTGGTTTGATGATGCATCAGGTATGCAACTTTCTACTATACTAACAAAAGATCAAATTTTAGATGCATATCCTATGCTTGGCGAACTTGATGAAGAGGGAAGTGCTCTTATTGATAATATTGAAAATTTAGGCTCTGAGGAAGAAACATATCCAAAATCACAAAATAAGCAAACTGGAGCATCATTTACACCAGATATTGTAAAAGATTATGATTGGGGTGATAAAGCTGAGAAATTTAGATTAATAGAAGATTTTAGAAAAGTAAAAGTTCCATTTTATCGTGTAGTAGATATGCAAAGTGGGACTGAAAAGATTTTAGATGATAAAGGGTTAAACCTCTTATTAGCTAATGATGGTACACAAGAGGCATTTGATAAAGGATTGTTTGACCTTGTAGAAGTTCAACAAACAAGAATTAAATGTACTTGTATTGTAGGTCAAGTAGTTTTATATGAAAAAATACTTGATACTAATATATTTCCTTTAGTGCCTGTACCAAATATTTGGACTAATACTCCTTATCCGATGAGTGATGTTCGTAAGAACAAGGGATTTCAGAGGTTCTTAAACAAAGTAATGTCATTGATAACATCGCATGCACAAGCTTCTTCAGGATTGAAGTTGCTGATACCTCAAGGCTCTGTACAAGATATTGAAGACCTTGAACGTGATTGGGCGAATCCAAACGCAACGATTGAGTATGACGCCTCTTTTGGAGAACCTCATTTTCCCTCCCCTCAGCCATTAGCAGGATCAATATTACAATTACCTCAAATGGTGGAACATTACATCGACTTAAACATTGGAATATTTGAGATGCAGCAGGGAAATACTGATGTTGCTCCTAAAACATCATCTGGAACAATGATGATGGAAGATTTTGGGCAAAGGCGTTCTAAATCAAAATTAAGAGATGTAGAGGCAAGTTTAAAGAGACTTGGTATGCTTGTTTATCATTTAGCTAAATCTCATTATGATTTTAAGAAAACATTTAGAATAGCACAACCAAATAACGATATTACGGAATTTACTGTAAATCAAAGATTTTATGATGATAAGACAAAAGAATTGCAAACCATAGAAAACAATCTAGCAGTTGGAACATTTGACATTCGTGTTATTGGAAATTCAACAATGCCATCTAATAAATGGGGTGAGTGGAATGTTTATATGGAGGCTTACGAAAAAGGCTTAATTGATAAAGTTGAGGCATTGAAGAAGACAGAAATATTTGATAAAGAAGGTGTGATGCAAAGAACTGATATGATTGCACAATTACAACAACAGTTACAAAGTGCTCAAGAGCAAATTAAGAAGCTCAATGGCGATCTTCAAACAGCACATCGTGAATCAGTTGCCTCAAGAAAAAGAACTGAAGTTGAGAAATTTAAAGGGAAGCTTAAAGAACAAGAGTTGGACTCCAAAGCTCATAATAAAGCTTCTGTTGATAAATTATCTAATGCTGTTAAACTCGAAACTGAGAAATTACGTTTAGCGACAGATGCAGAGAAGAAACGTAGTCAAACTCAAAAGTTAGAGAAATAGCAAAACATAAGGAGTAATACCATGTCTAATGAACAAGACAATATCGCTTTTGATGCTATGAATCAGGAAACTGGTCAACATAATTCATCAGAAGTAGGGCAAGATGAAGGAACAAACAACGAAGAGAGTTCTGCTCAAGATTGGGAATCTCAAGCTAAGTATCACCAATCAGAGAAGGATAAACTCTACGCTGAAAATCAACAGCTTAAACAATATGAAAAGATTGGGAAATTTTTGGAATCACGTCCAGACTTAGTACAAGGCTTAGTCGGTGAAGTTGGTGGTCAACCAAATGCTCAAGCGAATCGTGTTGAATTAAAACCTGATGAGTTCGATCCATGGGAAGCCTATAATGACCCATCATCAAAATCCTATAAATTTAGGATGCAAGAGATGCAAGACACAGTAAATGGTGCAGTTGAAAATGCTGTAGGTGGAATACAAGCAGAACAAGGTAGGTCAAATTTGAAATCTCAATTAACCTCTAAAGGTTTAAATGAGGATCAAATAGCATCTTTCTTTGAATTTGCTGATAAACATCCATCAGAATATGGTTTGGATAATGTACTTAAAATGTGGCAAGCAGTCTCTACCCCAGCTCAAGATGGCGTAAGAGAAAACCCTTTAGACAAAATTCGTCAAACACAATCATCTCCACAGGCAGCAGGCGTATTACAAGGTCAGCAACCTGAGAGAAAGAGTGATGATGAATCTATGTGGGAAGGTGTTTTAAATGCAACTAGAGTTGGAAATAAGATACCATAAACAATACAATAAAAAAGGAGAATAGCAATGGCTAATCAAACAGGAACATTGTATTCTTATAATGTAGATCAAACTGGTAATACTGTACCTAGTGCAGTTGGTGCATCAGCTGATTTGCGTAGAATACATAATTTTGGCGACAGAGTTGCCGAATTGTCTCCAGATGAATCTCCATTTTTTGTATATCTTAATAAAGTGGCAAAAGTACCAACTAATGATCCAGTTTTTCGTTTCTTAGAAAATCGTTCTAAGATTGACTGGACAAGTAGGAACTTCTTCATTGACGGAACAGCAATAAGTGATGTAGCTGTAGACTCTCAATACACATTAACTGTTGAAGCAGAAAAAGGTGGATCAGGAACTTCTAATCAAGTAGGTTTCTTGGTTAAAGGAATGGTTTTCGCAGTTTCAACAAGTGATGGTGATTCTATGGTTACATTTAGAGCAGAAAGTGTTACTCATAACACTAATGACACTACTGTTCTTGCAAGAGCAATAGCTGAAACAGGTTCAACTAATGAATCTGATCATGACCATATTGCAGATGAAGATGAATGTCAGATAATTGGTACATCTTTTGCAGAAGGGTCAGGTTCTCCTGATGTTTGGTCTAGTCAACTAGACGATGATTTTGGTTATACCCAAATCTTTAAAACAGCAGCTGAAATGACAAATACTGCAATTGCTACTAACTATAGAGGATATGCAAATGAATGGAATCGTATCTGGAACTTAAAACTAAGAGAACATAAAGTTGACATCGAAAGAGCAATGCTTTTTAGTATGAGAGCAAGAAGTAATAGCATTCAATACTCAGAAGGCATAGTTGGACATATATTATCATCTGCAACAGCAGTTGCAAGTGGTAGTGCCTCATACACATCAGGTGCTCCATATATGTTTAGCCAAGCATCCAGTGCTGTTACTTATGATTCACTTCTTAGTGACTTTGAAACATTATACGATCCAGCACGTGGTGGAAATAAGGCAAAACTTGCACTAGCAAGTCGTCCAGTTATTACATTTTTCAATAAACTTGGAGGTTTTGCAGATAACTCATTAAAAGTTGCATCTGATGCAGCTGGTTATCCTTATAATTTCCAAGCAGAGAAACGTAATGGCTCATTTGGTCATTCAATAATGCAAATAAATACTATCCATGGTGATCTTTCTATGGTGGCAGAGCCACTATTTAGAGGTATTTCTAGTGGATATATGGCACTTATTGATTTAGATCAAGTGGCTTATCGTCCTTTAGTTGGCAACGGATTGAATCGTGATACTCACATTATAACGAATGTACAACAAGCTGATGAAGACTTACGTAAAGATATGATCATTACGGAAGCTGGTTTAGAAATTACTATTCCAGAGACTCACGCTTTGTATTCATTCACAGACCTATAAGGAGATTATAATATGAGAAGTGATGTATTAAATAGTAGCAGTGGAAACTATGGAAAACAGTACGATTTATTACCATACGAATCTATAACAGCAGCTAAGTCTTTGGATGCAGACGATAGTGGTAAAGTGTTTACACTTGACCTTGCAGCAGGATTTACAGTAACACTTCCTGCAATATCTTCCGTTCCAGCAGGCTGGTATGTTAAGATTGTTATAGGTACTAATTGTACGTCTAATAGTTACATCATAACAGAAAATGCAACATATGATACAGATATACTTGTTTCTCAATTTAATGAGTTAGAAGTAGATACAAGTGATGATGGGCCAAGCAGCACTGGTCATACTACAATTACTTTTGGTAATGCTGTTGATACTGTTGGTGATTATGTTGATATTTGGTCTAATGGCACAAATTATTTTTGTGTAGGTCAGACTAAATTAGATGGTGGAGCTGCAGTAGCTTAACCCAAATAAATAAGGGTTGACAGAATTGCTTACTGTGGGGCAGGTCGTATAAAGGGCTTGCCCCAAACAAGCTAAAAAATTTTAAACAAAAAGGATTGTATGGCTAGAGATTATAAAGATGAGTATGAAAAGTTTCAAAAAGATAAAAAGACTTATCGTGCTAAATTAAATAAATATAACAGAGATAAAGGTACATATGGTAATGGAGACAATCTTGATGCCACACATAAAAATGGCAAAATATCAGGGTTTGAAAGTTCTAGCTCAAACAAAGGTAAATCAGAAAAAAGTCGCCTAAAGGGCTCAGAAAGAAAGGAGTTTGAAATGGGTGGATATAATATGAAAGAATTTGAAGGTGGGAATTTGATTGGAAACTCTCATGAAGAAGGTGGTATTCCAATTGAAGCAGAAGGTGGTGAATTTATAATAAAAAAAGACTCTGTTAATCAGAGTACAATAGACACATTAGAATATATTAATAAGCATGGAGACTTACCAATGTCTGATGCTAGAAACAGGAGAAAGTAAAATGGCAAAAGAGAAAAAAGAAGGGAAATGGTTTCCTGGAAAAAAATTAGCAGAAGCAGTTAAAAAAGCTCGTCTTAAAAAAGCTTATAAAAAAGAGGGCATGGACAAGAAAGCTGCTAAAGAAAAAGCTGCTAAAAAAGCAAAAGCCCCAGAAACAGGAAAAATAAGAAAAGGTGTTAAAGGTGTTGAATCTACAAAAGGTGGTGAATATGTAAAGTATGATAAAAAGTCTAAACCTGCTAAATCATTTCGTGAGGCATTTGCTAAAGCAAGAAAAGAAAAAGGTGCAGGAAAAACATTTACGTGGGATGGAAGAAGTTATTCTACAAACACAGCTGACGATGTTAAAAAGGCAAAAGCTGAGAAAAAAGCTGCTGAGAAAAAAGCTGCTAGTGAGGCTATTGCAAAAGCAACATCACCAGAGCCAAAGAGACCAGAATATGGTGACGGTGGCAAAGTTGAAGGTGGTGGAATGTTTAACTGGCCATCAACAGATGCGAGGAAAAGATAATGCCACAAGGCAAAGGAACATATGGTAGTCAAGTTGGAAGACCACCAAAAAAGAAGAAATACAAGTATGGTGGTAGTGTTGATCCATTCTCTACTCGTAATGAAGATGGTGTTCCTGCAGAGCAAGTGAATGAAGCTATGGAGATTCAAAATATGATTGAGAAAGGTATACCAGTAACCAATGCAAAAGATCGAAAACAAATAATGCCTGATGAGGAGGATTACTCTTAATGGCTATAATATTTTATTGTTATAGATGTGACAACAAGGTAGAATGTGAGACTAAAGCAGAGATGAAATGTGATTGTGGTCATTATGTAAAAGATCATGATGATACACGTAATCATGTTAATATGCGTAATACTTGGTCTAATACTACTAAAATAGAGTTTAATCAAACTACAATGGATAAAGACATAGCTGAAAGGAATGCTAGATAATGGCTAATTTTGATGTACAAATAACTGATTTAGTTGGTGGAACTATAGATTCAGCTGCTTGTAATCAGTGGGCTGCAGATGCTTGTAAAGAGATAATACCTCAATTACCCATGAAATTAAAAGTCAAGTGCTCTACAGTTAGCCTTCTTAATAACAGTGCTACTACTATGGATTTAGATGGTGTTGGAGATATTATACATGTAACAAGGGAAAATGCTGATAGTGGCTATCAAGTTCCATGTAGAGAAATACCTGCTGCATATGGTGGATTGGCGACTGATCCTAATGATTTAAATTATTATGGCACAGCTACTGATCCTGTGTTTTGGATAGCTAGTAATACTTCTGATGCTGGAACTATTTTTGTTAAGCCTGATCCAACTGCAAATCAATTAGGATATGTGCATCATATAACTTATCCAACTGTAAGTGTAGCAGATGTTGATACAATTGCAAATTTTCCAGATGAGGCAGAATCTCTTGTAGTTTTATACGTTGCAACAAGGCAATTATTACAATATCAAAATACCATGACTACAAGTTGGCAATCAGATATAACAACTGCAATTAATGCTGTTAATACTGCATTAGATAGAATAGCCTCGAATAATTGGGGGGATACAGGAAACTTTTTAAATGGTGATCTTGTAAAGGTTAAAGACGCATTAGATAATGCAAAAGATGTTATAAATAGTGATCAACCATCTTCTACTACTGATGCTTATGGTGCTTTGGCAAATGAAGATTTAGAATTAATGACAGGAGCATTGTCAATAGCTTCTACTGAGATAAATAGAGCTTCTGCAAATATATCTGAATGGAGTTCAATAGGTAGTATGGCAATACAAGAAGCTAATGGATTTATAGCAGAAGC
>VTLG01013741.1_pt1 | contig 11484 bp, 11 predicted proteins | sample 4694571 | NCBI WGS metagenome assembly VTLG01 (sample SAMN12604809, study PRJNA352737) | marine metagenome | biome: ENVO:00000447; feature: ENVO:00000209|ENVO:00000569|ENVO:01000036; material: ENVO:00002151; isolation source: viral sequences binned using virsorter ... | reverse complement strand
TTGATTGCTTCAATCTTCTTATAATATCTTTAACCATTCGTGATTCTGATGGATCACGAGGTGAGAAAGTTATAGTAAATGGAAATGATCTTAAGTTTACTCCTTGGAACAACAATTCAAGGTTATTATTCATTATCTGACCTGTTGAACGTGATATGACACTTTTTGCACTTACATTAGAACCTAATGCTCCGACTGCTGCACCAGATATTGCAGCTCTAACTGCACCTTGTGTGTCACTATCTAAACCAGGTATAGAAATACCTGTGTTTAATGCAGTCACCGCTGCGTTTGCGAGGTTTGCTGCATTTTCACCTATACCACTAGTAGCCATTACACCTTGTGCAACCTCTAATGCTGCCATTTCAAGTGCATTTATCCTGTCCTCGCCCCAAGTTACTGAGTTAGAGTCACTTAATTCTTGAGGTATGGGTAATTCAATCATATATTTCAATAATGAACTCATACCAGCTGACATTCTAGAATTTCCGTCAACTGATCCAAATCTAATTTCCATTGGAGTGTCCTTATTCATCAATGTGTTACCTGTTGGATCTCTTTGATCTAATAAACCTTTTAAACTACCATTTGCTATCGCTTTACGTTCATCCATTCCAATAAATGTTCTTTTATCACTACCTTCTTCCGTCATAAAAGCGTTTAGAACATCAACTTGCATATTAGTTGATTTAGGTGGTTCATACTCTAAACATTTTATTAGTAGTCTATCACCAGTTCTTTCACTTGGACCTTGTGGAATTGGATAAGTGTATAATTTAGCTGGAGGTCTTCTTGAAGAAGTTTGTTTTTTCTTTTTATCTAACCCTCCTTGAGGACCACCGTACACTGGAAGTTTTTTATTTTCCTTTATAGCAGTTTTTGCGGCTGTCTGATACTCTTGAGACGCATAATAACTCTCTTGCTCTTTATAATTTGAAGGAAAATTAGGCATATATAATTTTTTTTAACTATTTAGTACGATTTTGACAAAAGGTAGAGTTCTCAAATCTCTTAACTCCATTTCATCTACTTTATACAGACCACCAACCACTTCTGGGAAGGTATATTGTCTCATTTCTCCCCAATGATAATTCAATCCTTTAAATCCCCATTGAAAAACTTCAGTCACAGCAACAAGAGGGTGTGAGTCATATGCGATGCCAGGTGTTTTTGCACGATATACAAAAACATAAAAATTACCAGGCTCAGGAACATTACTTCCTTCAGTCAGCACACCTAACACCTCTGTTGCTAAATCATCGGGACTTTCTGTACCGATGAGATTTTTCATTATGGGATCTATACGACTCATATGTCTAACTCTTTTTCTGTAATTACTTTAAATTCCCACATTCTGTCAGCACAATATTCTCGTGCTGCTTTCCATTTTGCTTGATTTCTTGCATATTCAAATGCTTCACGGATGTAACCCTTTGTTTGTCTTTTTGGTTTTTTAGGTTTTGTTGTTTGCTTTAGTGGTTTGACTTCAATTAGGTATCTTTTTATTTTACCTGTATTTTCTTGAACTTTGATATAAAAATCTGGAAAATATCTATGAATGCGATTATCGTGTGGAGAACGATATGGTAACGCTATCTCCTCACTGCCCCACTCTAATATCTTTGCATTTTTATCACAATACACCATAAACTTTCTTTCCCAAAGTGACCTGTAAATGATATTAGTTGGATCACCTTTGTACTTTCTGGGAAATGAAGGATAGTATTTTCCCCTATAAGCCATCTAAATAACTATACTATACAAGTATTTAGAGTGGCAGCACCAAGACCAAGAGGAATATCAGATATAATGCCAAAGTTACAAAACGTATCTTTGTCATCGCAGTTTCTTGTAAAATTTGTTTTACCAAGAGGAGGGTGTAGAACATATTTGAGACAGAAGGGTATAAATGATCGTTTTGTATCTGATGAAGCTGGACTATTATGTAGTGATGCTGTATTACCTGGTAGTGCTTTAGCATCTTTGAATACAACAGGTGATTATCAAGGTTTTACAGAGAGATTTGCACATACTAGACAATTTACACAAATTTCATTAGAATTTTATGTTGATAATGAATATAAATCTCTTAAATTTTTAGAACACTGGATTGATTTTATAGCAAGTGGATCAATTGCTGATCCAACGTCTGATACTTATCATTTTAAGATGAAATATCCTAAAGATTATAAATCTAATGACACTAGAATAGTTAAGTTTGAGAGAAATTACTCACAATTTTTAGAGTATAGATTTATTGGGTTATTTCCTATTTCTTTGAACTCTACAAGAGTGTCATATAATAATTCCCAAATATTAAAAGCAACCGCACAATTTAGTTTTGATAGGTATGTATGTGGGGAATCTTCATCATTAGCAAGAGCTTTAGGTATAAGTTTGAATAATCAAAGAGGAAAAGATCTAAAAGCAACTTATAATCAGAGAACAGCAAATATCAACGCAATTAATGTTATGATGAGAGCTAGTGATAAAATGTTAAATAGAGGAATAAATTATGATGAAGATGTTGCAGGTAGAAATCTTCCAGATTCTATAAAAGCAACAATAGCTGGTCTTAGACAAGGATAAAATCGTTTCTAATATACCCTATAAATAATCATACTGAAGTGTTGTAATTATTATGCCATTACCAACCATTTCAACTCCAACTTATGAGTTGACTTTACCATCGTCTAATCGAAAAATTAAATATAGACCTTTTCTAGTCAAAGAGGAGAAAATATTAATTTTAGCGATGGAATCTCAAGACTCAAAACAAATTGCTAGAGCAGTAAAGGATGTAATAGCAAAATGTATTTTATCAAAGGGAATCAAAGTTGAAAAACTTGCAACTTTCGATATTGAATATTTGTTCTTAAATATTCGTGGAAAGTCAGTTGGAGAGCAAATAGAAGTGATGGTCACTTGTCCAGATGATGGAAAAACACAAGTGCCTATGTCAATTAATATTGACGATATTAAAATCCAAAAGGATAAAGAACATTCAACTGATATACAACTTGATGACCAATACACATTAAGAATGAAATATCCTTCGTTGAGTGAGTTTATTAAAACAAATTTTGATAATGTAAACGATATGAAAGTTGATGATACTTTTGACTTAATTGCTCAATGTATTGATCAAGTGTATACTGAAGAGGAATCTTGGTCACATCAAGAATGTACAAAGAAAGAATTATCTGATTTTGTTGAGTCACTTAACTCTAACCAATTTAAGATGATTGAAAATTTCTTTGAGACAATGCCAAAATTAGCACATAAAATTAATGTGACTAATCCAAATACTAAAGTTGAAAGTGAAATAAAAATTGAGGGGCTGCAGAGTTTTTTCGCATAAGTATGGCACATGAAGATCTTGTGTCATACTATAAGGTCAATTTTGCAATGATGCAGCATCACAAGTACAGTCTAACTGAACTTGAAAATATGATTCCTTGGGAGAGAGAAATATACATTTCACTCTTACAACAATATATTGAAGAGGAAAATCTAAAAGCACAACAAGAGCGTAATGGATGAGGAACAAGGGTTACAATCCCCAATAGCAGGAGGCATCAGAGGTATCAGAAGGAGTGTTTCTTCTAGTATCTTTACTGGTCGTGCTGTTCCACCACCAGTTGCTCAGCCAGATCCACAAACTACAAGTTTACTTAGTCAGAACTCACTAACTCTTTCAACTGTATCAAGTCAACTTACAAATATAGCAGATCAAGTTGGATCTTTAAATGGTTCTTTATCAGTAATACAAAATAACTTATCAATAAGTGATACTCTACAAAGACAAAGAGAAGCAGGAAAGCAAAAGAGAGAGGCAATATTAGCTGAGCAAGGACTAAGAGAAGGTAAAGAGTCAGAATTAGAAAAGAAAATTCAAGTAGCATTATTGTCTCCTGTTAGGAGAGTTTCAACCTTTGCACAAGGCATCTTAAGTAGATTAACTAACTTCTTACTTATTCTTGCTGGTGGATGGTTGACTGATAAAGTTTTAACTTTTATAAGATTAGGGTCAGAAGGTAATATTGATGCATTGAATGAGTTTAAAACGAAGTTTTTAACAGACTTGGCAATTTTAGGTACCATTGGTATTGGACTCACCGTTGGTGTAACAAAGATAATTGGATCTGTTGGTCGTCTTGCAGGACTTACTCTTAAATTTGCGTTTGGAAATTTAATTAAAAAACCATTTTCTGCAGTAATAAATTTTATAGGAAGAAACGTTGGTAATTTTTTCAAATTTGTAAAAGCAGCGGCTGGTAGAATAATAAATGCAAAAGGTGGTGGAGGTGGATTATTAAAGTTACTCAACCCTAAAAATTTATTAACACTTTTAGGAATAGGTGTTGGTGGAAAACAAGTTCTTAAGAGTCCAGGCATAAAAAAAGCGATTACTAATTTCTTTAAAACTGCTTTTGGTAAGAAAGTTGTAACAGGTGCTGTAGAAGGTGGAACAAAAGCTGGTGGTAAAGGACTTCTTCAAAAATTAGGAGGACCAGTTTTTGTAGCTTTTGAAGGAATTACATCAATTTTTAACTTTAGAAGAAGAAAAGAAGAGGGTCAAACAAATACTCAAGCAATAGCTGGTTCGGGTTCTAGATTAATTGGTACACTAACACCATTTTTAACTGCGATGCTTATTGCACCTGAACCAGCGAGTAGTTTGATAGGTGGTATCGGTCTTGCACTTATTGGTTCATTTGTGGGTAAAAAGGCAGAGCAACTATCTGATAAAATCACTGGTGCACCTCCAAGCACTAGTGATGGCACTAGTGATGCTAAGGCAGCAGATGTTTCATCTAGCGGGAGTGAGTATGAGGGTAAAACATTTACCACTGTAACTGCAAGTAAAAAAACTGGAGATACATCTAATAATATCGTTCCAATTAATAGGAAACAGGAGGCAAATGTGAGTGGTCAATTATCTGAAGAAGTAAACAATTCAGATATAGAGTATGTAAAATTACCTGACACTCAATCTGGAGTAAATGCCAACGCAGCTGCTGGTGGAGTAAGTACTAAGTCACCTGGTGACCAACTTCCTAATATTCCAACATCTGATTTTGCAAATAATTTTGTTGGTTTAACTGAATCAATTTATAATGTGGTGGTATAATGTCAGATATTAGAGCAAGAAGGGATGCAGTCCTTAAATCATCAATCAGCATCAAGGCGATAGGTAACTCTGTAACTAATTTTACGAAAGGATTATTCAAGGCAAGAACTACTGCTTCAGAAATAGCACAACAGACAAACGAATCTAATAAGTTTAAAAGGACTTTGATTGGTAAAGATGATGCCTATTTCAGAAAAAGAAGAGAAAATGCCAGAAGAATACAACGTGAAGATGAATTAGAAGCATCAACAGTTCAAGGTGTTACCAAAAGGCAAGGTGCTCTCGTATCAAGAAGCACAAAAGGATTCTTAGGAAGAATAATGGATTTCTTTGGTATTGTTTTGATAGGATGGTTTGTAAATCAATTACCAGGCATTATAAGAGCTATAAGTGGATTAATTGATAGAGTTAGAAAAGTAACAACTATTCTGACTAACTTTATTGATTATATTGGTGATTTCTTAAGTGGTATTAGAATCGGAATAACAGATGCAATATCTAGATTGCCTGTAATAGATTTGCTTGGATTAAAGAAATCAAATGACGATGAACTTGATGCTGCGAATAATAATTTAGCATTAGTGAGTAAAGATATACTTGATGTTGCAGCAGGATATAATCAAGGTGGACGACTTTTTGATTTAAAAGAGGATGGTGAACAGGATATTGAGGATTTGATAGTACCTCCAGATACACCAGAACCACCTACTACTCAAGGAGGTCAGGATGAAGGTAAAAATGAAATAGACGACACTAAATCTGAACCCACTGAATCAAACACAGAGTCAAATACTGATTCTGGTAATAATAAAACTAAAGATAGTGATTCCGTTGAGGGAGTTCCAAGTGATAATTTGATTGACGATATAAAAAATAAAGAAGCACAGGAAAGAAGTGGAAACGAAACTGAAGAGTCTATAGAAGAAAATGAAGACAACGAAAAGAAAGAGGATGATACTGTTGGATTAGTTGATGGTGTAAAAGGTTTTATTACAAACTTCTTTAAAGGTAAAGGAAAGGAAGAATCAACTGATGAAAAACCTGAAGAAGAAAATGCTTCAACAATAGCAGCAAAATTTAAAAGTGATATAAAGAGTATTGACAAGAAGGCAAAGGATATATTAAAATCTGATGATATTGTTAATGCTATGAAGACTGAAAGATCATTTAACTTCAATGGTGGTCAAAGAGATCGTAATAAGGTTATGGTAATTGAAAAAGCAGTACCTGTTAATTCAGGTGGTGGTGGAGGAGCATCAGGTTCTGGTAGTTCTAAAACGATGAATTTAAAAAATGAAGATAGTGAACAAATGAAAAATGCTGTAAAAAAATTACAATCAATCGTATTAAACAAATAAAATGTCCACTAAGAAATCAGTTTATGAAAAATTTATTATAGAGTCGGCAGATCGTACAAAAACTGCTGATATATCTGAGGGTGTGATCGCATTTACATATTTTGAAAATATTTTCTCTCCATATTTGACTGCGAGAGTGATTGTTGCTAACACAGCTGGAAGTATCATAGGTAAAGATGGAAAAAAAGAAACCATCTATAATGGATTACCTCTGAGAGGTGGTGAAAGGGTATTAATCAAGATTTCTGGTAACTCAGGGACAAATGCTGGATTAGACTTTACAGAAGATGTAAATGATTATTTTTATGTTGCATCTATAACTAACGTTTTACTTGATGAATCTACAGAAAGTTTTACATTAAATCTAGTTTCAAGAGAAGCAATTACAAATGAAACTATGAGAGTCGGTAAAAAGTTTCCAACCTCTGAAAAAATATCTAATTCAGTAAATGATATATTAAAGAATTATCTTCGTATTTCTGATGATAAGATTAACTATGTTGAGGAGACACAAAATAAGTATGGGTTTATTGGTAACATGAAAAAACCATTCAGTATAATTACTTGGTTATCAGCAAAATCAGTTTCTGGTAAAGCAAAACCATCTGAAGATTCATCAGCTGGATATGTATTTTTCCAATCTCAGAATGGATATAATTTCTGCTCTATTGATTTTTTAATGGAACAAGATCCATTTGAAACAGATTTTGTTTATACTCCATCTGTTATTGACTCAGATAATCCTCATAAGAATTTCAAAATTTTAACTTATGGAACATCTAGGAATCAAGATTTGATTGGTAAACTTGAAAGAGGTGCTTATAGTAGTGTTCGTTACTATATCAATCCTGTTTCATTTAAACCATCTATATCAGTTTTTAATTCAAAAAATTATATTGGTAAAGTAAATACTTTAGGTGATAAACCATTTTCCTTACCAAGGATAAATGATGATAGTGAAGAGACTTTAGGTGATATACCAAGTAGAATATTTGTTGCAATGTTAGATGTTGGGACTTTAGAAAAAGATGCGAGTGATGATGGTTGGAGTGATTCTGTAAATCGAAACGCTAATCCTGAGAGGATTCATTCTCAGGCTATGATGAGATACAATCAGATTTTTACACAAGTTGTTGAGTTAACAATTCCACTTAATACTAATTTGACTGCTGGTGGAATAATTAGATGTGTATTTCCTAAATTAGCACAATCAAAAAGAGGTGAACCAGACCCTGAACTCAGTGGTCTATATATGATAAAAGAGTTAGCTCATTACTTTGATGGTAATGGTTCGTATTCAAAATTAAAAGTAGTTAGAGATTCTTTTGGAAGAAAATAATGGAAAATAATTTACTGAAAACAAATTTCACTGGTAAAGATGGTTTTCGTTGGTGGATTGGACAAATTGCACCTGAAAAAGTACAAGGTGATCAGTTAAATGGTACTGGGAATGCGTGGGGTTGTAGATTAAAAGTTCGTATTTACGGTTATCATCCTGCAGACCTTACAGAATTACCAGATGAAGATTTACCGTGGGCACAAATATTATTATCATCTCAAGGTGGATCTGGTAGAGCTAATCGCTCTCAATCTCTTCGTGTTTCACCAGGCGATACTGTTTTAGGATTTTTCTTGGATGGTGATGATGCACAACTACCAGTTGTATTAGGAATATTTGCTAATACAGGAAAATATTATACTTCAGATGAATCTTACAAATCTCCTTTTCAACCCTTCACTGGATATACGAGTGAAATCAAAGGAAATAATGACTTCATTGCGAAAAATGAAAGTGGAGATATGTCATCTACAAGTCAAAAGTCTCCTCGTTTTTTAACTAATGAAATAGTAGAAGATCTTAATAAACAACAAGAGGAGGGAAAGGCACAACTCGAACAACTTGTTAATTCTGAAGAATTAAGAACTGGTATTACACAAGCAGGTTCTGAATTGCAACAAGTTCTTGAATCAGGTGCAGTTGAAACAGGCATAAAAAATACAGTATCAAATGCAAAACCAATCATTCAAGGACTGCAGAAAAAACTTGCTTATATTGATACACAAGCATTTAAGGATATTGGTAGAGAAGTTGTTTTTGCAAGTGGAGCAGCACAAGCAGCTGATAATTCAAAGGCAACTAACAATATAAAGAATACACTAAAGAATACGTTGACCGAAATGAAATCATTGACAGTCAAAGAAAGTTTCAAAGGCATATTCGAGGGAGCAGAGGAAATAGTATCAGCATCTAAAGGCATTGTAAAAGATATGGTTAATTCAACTTTTGATTCTTTATCACCAGAATTAAATGATGGATTGCATAAACTATACAAAGATGAATACGGAAAAGTATTTGAAAAGACAAAAGATATTGCAGCCGCTAAAAAAGCAGCGACTGCAGCACAGATAGCAATGATAGGGCCAGTGATGAATATTCAAGATAAAATTCCTTGTGTGGTGAAGAAAGTAAATGAAAAGTTGGTTGGCGATGTAGCAAATTTACTTACAAGTTTTATTAATAACGTAGAAAACTTTACTGATTGTATAGGAGATCAATTTATCGGTGCATTATTTAATGATGTAATTGGAGGTATTAATACAGAACTTGCTGATGTTATAGGTGGTGTTTCAAATATATTCCCACCAGGTTTAGCAGGAGGTAGAGGCATAGAAGATTTATTACGTTCTAAAGCAGATGATTTGTTAGGTGCTGCACAAATTTTTAGTGATTGTGATATTCCTGATGCTGACTTGGGAGGTAAAACTAACAAGTGGATTATAGGTGGAGGACCTGCTGGTGTTGATCTAAGTAATATCGCTGGAAAGGTATTATCTATTGCAAACGCAGCACAAGAACTTAAAGAGGTAGCAGCAAGTCCTGGTGGTGTTATTGGAAATCTTGGTATATTTGATTTTATGCGACCAGATGTAAGCACACCAGGTTTTAAAAGTGCATTGAGTGATTGCTACACAGGACCTCCTTTAGATTGTGCTGGTATAAAAGTAAACTTATTCGGTGGTGGAGGAACTGGAGCAGTTGCAGTTCCTTTACTTGGTGGTATTGTTAAGAATACATTTGGTAAAAAGTCTGCAGGATTAATTGGAGTAAGATTACTTAGTGCTGGTCTAGGATATAAGTCAGCACCATTTGTTGAAATTAAAGATACTTGTAATAAGGGATATGGAGCAGTCGCAAGAGCTGTTGTTGATTATGATCCTCAGTCACCAACATATCAACAAGTTACTGATGTCTATGTTGTAAGTAGTGGTGAAAATTATCCCGTGATTGAAAATGAACCAGATGATGATGGTGTGTATACTGTTGATCACGTTACTGTTGTTAAACCTGGTAAAAATTATAAACCGACTGATAAAGTTGTTGATGATAAAGGAAATGAATATGAAAAATTTTTAGATGAAAAGGGTAGATTTTTAAATGTCATACCACCAGACCCAACAATGAATGATTTAGAACCTTATGATACCTTACCAGAATTAGAAGTTATATCTGAAACAGGCACTGGTGCTTTACTTAAACCACAATTAGCACCAAGACCAGAATATCAAGGTAAAGTAAAACAAGTAATTGATTGTATTTTACCAAGAAATGCTGGAATAGTTGGTTTTGTAAATGGTGAACCATATTATGGTGCGTATCATGTTATGTCAAACGGAACAAAAATGACTGGTGTAAAGCACTCTGGTAATGATTTTATAATATACGATACACCTCAAGAAAGTAGAACAACAAGGGGTTTTGTTCCAACATCAACATCCTATACAACTGTTACGTCAGCAGCACAGGTTACTTATGAATCTAGTGAAACAACAACTCAATCTACTGATATGACTCCGATGGTTGATGATACTTCTGGTGGAGGAACTATAAATTATGATACAACAACACCAACTCAATCATCACCACCTCCATCTTCAAGTCCACCTTCAACCCCACCAAGTTCTCCTCCTCCTAGCAGTGGTGGTGGTGGCGGTTACTCAGGTTACTAATAAATAAAACTATGTCAAATCAAAGCACTCAAAAGAGACAATACGACTCATTTGGTCCTCATTTTAGAATCGAGACTGGTAATCCTCAATTAGGAGTTGCTGGAAATATTTGTTATAACTTATATGGATATTCAGATTCAAGTGATGTAACAAATATCGGAATGATGGGTGATGGTCAATTGCAAATAATGGCAGACCAATGCATCACAATAGATGGTGGTGCAAGTGTTGAGGGTGGTGGTTGTTGTGTTAATATTATTGGTAGTAAAGGTGATGTCACAATCACAGCGATGAAAAATGGTGATGTTAAAGTCAAAGGGACAAATATAGTTCTTGATGCAACGGAGAATGTTGAGATTATCGCTGGTGGAAAAGTTACGATAGATTCTGCTGAATTAATCGCTACAACTCAGAATACAACTAGGATTCACGCTCGGAAAACTAGAGTAAGTGGTAGTAATCTTGATATTGATGGTGGCACATCTCTTACCTTGTTTACAACTAAAGGAGCGATCAAAGTAAAAAGAATTAAAGCAAGGGATATAGATTGGGCACAACAAGTATTTGCAGGTACAGCAGCTGCTGGAGCACTTGGAGGAAGAGGTGGATTATGAGTGATTTTAAAGGTGGTGGTATTAACACTACAGATTACGATAGTTATAATACAAAATATATCACACAAAAGACAGAGTTTACTGATGATGTCTATGTGTTTGGTAAATTATATGCAGAATTTGGTGGTGATGTTCAGTCATTCAGTACAGCAGGTGTAGAAAGAGTGCGTATTCATAAAGATGGTCAAGTCACTATAAACAGTGATGTAAACGCACAATCTTTTAATGATGTAGAGATAAGTGTGGTTGGTTCAACACTCACATTTACTGTTGCTGGTATTGGAAGCACAAGTCTTACACTCTCTTGACGATTTTTATACATATGCTATAATAAGAAAAAAAATTATTCTCATGGAAGATTTTGTATACG
>VTLG01004962.1_pt1 | contig 11484 bp, 14 predicted proteins | sample 4694571 | NCBI WGS metagenome assembly VTLG01 (sample SAMN12604809, study PRJNA352737) | marine metagenome | biome: ENVO:00000447; feature: ENVO:00000209|ENVO:00000569|ENVO:01000036; material: ENVO:00002151; isolation source: viral sequences binned using virsorter ... | reverse complement strand
AGATCACTTGGTGAGAAATTCGGTTTTGAAGAAAAAGCAGATCAAGCCGTTGAGGAGGGCACTGACCTTGAGTCATTTCGCCGCTCAGTGACTGAAACTTGGGAAGCTCCAAGCGCATCAATCAATCACGATGGTCTCAATGAGGCCATTGGAATGAATGCCAAAGAGCGCAGAGAGTTTTCTGTTGTTAAAGCAATCAGAGACATCAAAGGCGGAGGGCTTGAGGGCCTTGAGCGTGAGGTGTCAGAGCAGGCCGCTCGCAATGCGGGTTTGGGTTTAGGTGGTAATGAGTTCTACATTCCGGGCGAGGTCCATACAAGGGCAGACGGGACGGTAGGCACTGACTCAGAGGGTGGCTATACAGTCGCTACTGAGGTTGGTGGTCTCATTGACAAACTTGATGCTCAGCTTGTTTCTGCAAACTTAGGAGCTACAAGGCTCACAGGGTTACAAGGCAATGTTAACTTACCCAAACTCACAGGCGGTGCAACCGCATCATGGGTTGGCGAGGACAGCTCTGTCACTGCTGTGGCTCAGGTTTACGGTCAATTAGCACTCAGTCCAAACCGCTTGAGCGTCAGGACAGTCTACTCTGATCAGTTAGTAAATCAGTCAAGCTTGAGTGTTGAGAACATCGTGCGTGATGATTTGATCAAGCGCGAGGCTCTTGCTCTCGATCTTGCGGCTATGGACGGAACTGGATCAAACAGTCAGCCCACTGGTGTGGCAAACACCTCAGGAATTGGAAGCATAACATTTGGTGGTGCTGCAACTTTTGTGGATTATGTCAACATTTGGGATGAGATTGCAAAGGACAATGCAGTTCTTGAAAATCTTGCTTATGTTACCTCTAGCACATCAATTGCCAAGGGCTTACAGATTGCCAAGGTTGCAAGTTCTGACAGCCAAATGATCATCAACGAGGCACCGGGTGGAGGTTTCTCCGTTCTTGGTATTCCTGTTGTAATGTTCAACCAAGCTCTGACAGTTGCGAACCAGCTTCTGATCGGAAATTGGAGTGAGCTGATCATTGCCTCATGGGGTCCGGCGCGTAAGATCACAGTTGATCCTTACAGTAAGGCCGCCACTGGTCAGGTTGCAGTTACAACCAACGCATTCCATGACATTGGAGTGCGTCACGCTGAAAGCTTTGCTAAGTCATCTGACTCAGCCGCTCAGTAAAACATTTTAGGCAATAGCCTAATATCACCGGGGCCCCTCAAAAGGGGGCCCCATTAATTTAAAATCAGCCCAGAAATAAAATGGACGTTATAGTCATAAAAAACACATTCGCAAAAGGTGATCCTGTTGAAGCATCTGACTCACCTCAGAGCTTTGATGATAAGACTGCAATTGAATTGATTGCGGCCCAGAAAGCCATCCCTGTGCCTGACAAGCCAGCACCTAAGCCAAAAAAGAAAAAGGCTAAAAAGGACTGATTTAAATGTCCATCAAGGCTGATGTTGAGGCAGGCTTTGAGGTCCTTGCTGGGCTTCATGCCCAAGGTGCCAAGGTCACACTTGGTGAACGGGCTCCTGTGTCCTGCATCATCCCTGATGGGGTTGAAAGGTCAGGAGAGGAAAGGCCCGGAAGATATCGCAATTCAATCAACATCACTGTTGCCTGTCTTAAAAAAGACTTAGGCGAATCACCCAAGACAGGAGAGAGGGCGGTGGTTGATTTTAATGGTGAGCAGTTTGAGCTCATGGTCAGCCCTGACATGGATGTCACTGAACAAGGTGGGGCAATTTACGCTTTCAATTTAACCTCAGGATAAATGGACTTTTGTAAATTATGGGAGCAAAGACTGCTGGAGGTTGCTGAACCTTTTTTAGATCCCAAGCCTGTGCTCATCGAGGGCTCAGGCCTTGCGGAATGGGCTGACGGGTCCATGCTTGCCGTAGTAGTGAATCCGGGGGCGGAGTTTCCTCCAAACTCAGGATATCACGAGTGTGAGTTGGTCGCTGAATACGACTACGAAAAAGCACAGGACCCAGAGCTAGTGAGTCAGGTTTGGGGTCAAATCCTTGAGGCATTTGGAGACGGCAAAAATGGTGATGAGCCATTAAGAGACCGCCTTGCCTCTGGTGATCTAGTAATCCCCAACGGGCTTGATTCTGTGCAATATGAACGAGGCTGGACCAATCAGCCGGGAGCTGGAGCCTATCAATTTTACATCACCGCTTTTCTGGGAATACAGAAACCAAATTAATCCCCCTATCATACTATTTGAAACCCTATTATTATTTAAATTATGCCAACACCAAGTTACGTAGGAACAGCACTGGGCGCAGATGTCACAGTGGGAGCAGGATCTGCTGAAACAGGAATTTTACTATCTGATTTAAGTTATGACCTTGAGAATCCTCAGGTTGATTTTTTCTCGCGTTTTGGCTCTGTGGTGGGGTACGCGACAAATCATGCCGCCGCTTTGAACTACTCTCTAAGCGGGCAAGTGTCTGATAAGGATGCAGGGGTCAACGTGCTGACCTTCACCGCATCCGTTGAGCTGGCTAATAAAGAATTTTTTGCCTCTGCGAATAGTGAGTATAATGCTCTAAACTTTGCAGCGGCTGACAGTCGTTTGGTAAGTGTCTCAGGTTCTCAGCCTCAAGGTGGAGCCAGAACAGTGGACATCACTCTCAACAGACCGCTTGGCCTCGTTATAAGCTAAACACAAAACAACCCGCCACGGGGGAGCCGTGAAGAATCATGAAGAATACAAAGAGCAACATTGCTGTGCCTGATGAATTGGCACACGGGTTTTGTGAATCCCAGAACACCGAGGAGGTGGCCGTGTGCCGTGCATTAGGGGTTGAGCTGGTCGCAGGAGCTGAGTGCCGTAAGACTTTCACCAAACACAACCCTTACAACTCAGGACGGCCTGAGGTGATATTCAATTTAAACTCTTCATCAAGCACCTGGAAAAATAAACCGCAAGGTGCAACAGGTAACTCTGAGCCATTAGCAACCAAGGCAATCCGTGACGCTTATCATTCAGATGGGGCGCCCGCCAAAGAGCTGGATGACTTAATTAATCAGATTGAAAACAAAGAGCTCAAGGCTCAGATCAAGAACACATTGCCCTTGGCTTATTCCTGTTATGGTCGCGCTTTCATGCAGGCCAAGCGTGACTGCATGGGATACCTCAAGACCGCCCCTGATTTCATTCGAGGACTTAACAGAAACGGCAAGCCCTACAATATCAACCGCAAGGCCAGAGACTTTGCAAAACGCATGAACATCCAATGAGTGAGATCGCAATCGATACAGAAACAGCAAGCACCAAAGCGGCCACTGCCTTTGAGCGGTCCGATTCTTATCAGTTTTTAGGTGAGCCAATCTCTTGGTCATACAAACATGAATGGCTTTGGGTTGAGTTATCGAGAAAGGCAGGCCTTGAAAATGAAAAGGATGCGCTCTTGATGATGTGGCTGGGGGGATTGACTGAACCTGAGGATCTTAAAAGGATTAAAGGCAAGGCGAGGAAAGACATAGACACGGTGATCGATGAGTTTGAGGAATATTCTGAGCAGTTTAGAATCAATGGCCCGGAGGTCACTGAGGCCATTCATTGCGCCAATGAGATACTTGCTGACATCGATGCAAGCAATAATGAGATTGAGCCCACTGCTGAGGCTGAAAAGGGGGCAGCAAAGCCGCCAAAAAAGTGAGCGCTGAGGCCGCTTATGTTTATCACATCCACGCCAGCACAGGCATGACCCCTGAGGATATTCTTTATTATTTGCCCTATGCCCAAGGGTTGCAGATGATGGCTCTCAAACTTTACAGCATAGGCAATGAGTTCCTTGGTCCACGCCTCCAAGCAGATGAAACCTTTGACGGGATTGCCGGGTATGCATAACAGAATCAACGGGCAACTCTATCCACGCCAACGGGTCATATATGTGGATGTGGATGAAACTTTAATCATCAATGATAAGGTCAACAAGGGGCTGATTAAATGGATGATCATAAAAAGCGCGGAAGGCTATGAGCTGAACGTGTGGAGCATGGCGGGCAAAAAGCACTCAGAGCAAGCAGTCGAGAGGTGTGGCATTGGGGCCATTGTAAGTCATACCCTATCGAAACCGGGTATTATAGTGGATGATATGAGATGGGATTGGACCAAATACACCAAAGCAATTGAGCCATGAGATTAACAAAAGCACAGTCTCAATTCATGGCAATTGGCGGCACCTTTCCAAATTATCAAAAGGTAATGGAAAGATATGGGGCTATTTGCAAAAAAGAATATCCTGATGTCATAAGGAGGGCGGCCCAACAAGCGAATTATCGATGCAGTTGGACCCCCGCAAAAGGAGGAGTCAAAAGGGCAAATATCACACAAGATAAATATTTATCGGATAAAGCCAACCCCGCAAAATGGAATAAAACAAAGTACACCAAAACAGGCAAAAAAAGAGTGGGGTCAGGCCAAAATCCAAAAGCAAAAAAAATGTGGTTTGCCTTAGCCGCCAAGCAGGGAGGCAAAAAAGGAAAAGACTTATCGAGGATTAAGGTCAGCCCAAGTGATCCAAAGAAAAGCCGAGTTTCTCAGACCGTTAAAGGGGTTAAGGATAGCAAGAAATATTTAACAAAAGCGGCGGCAACCATTCGCAATAAAAGGCGCATGAGGTCAGGAGCAATCGCTGCGGGATTTATAGCATCAGCAAAAAGGGCAGGCTTAACAAGAAAAGGTCAAAAGAACATCCAGCCCATACCGGGAGGAACTGCAAGCAAGTCCGTCTATAATGCGGCCACTGAAAATGACCTCAAAGCTTTTACCGTCAACAAAGTTGCTGGATCTTTTAACGTGGGGCGCAGAACTATGATCAAGGCAGTGGTTGACACGATGGATGATATGCTGGACTACGCTCAAGAAAAACTTAATAAGCAGATACTCAAAGCCGCTCAACAAAGTAGAGGAGGCAAATAATGGCAACACGCAAAGGGGTCGAACTAAGAACAGATTTCACGGCATCTGATAAGAACTTTCAGCCTGTGCTGAAACGTACTCAGCGAGGTGTCAAAAAGCTTGGCAAGGACGCAAAGAAAGCGGGAGAGGATGGGGCCAAGGGTCTCGATAAGCTCAAGAAAAAGCTTGAGGGAATAAAATCCAAAGCAGGAGCGGCGGCTGTAGCAGTGGCGGCTGTCACTGGCGCGGTTATGGCTGGCCGCTCAAAGAATGAGCGAATGAGAGACATCGCCTTGAATGCTCAAGTTGCAGACATGGAGGTTGAGAGATTCCAAAGGTTGGCTCATGTCTTAAAAGGTTTTCGGATTGAGGCAGATGAAACTGCTGACATCATGCAGGAACTGAGAAAGGTCACGGGTGAGGCGATGGTTGAGCCTGATTCAACAAAAGCAAACGCTTTCAAAATGCTCCACATTGATCTTGAGAAATTCAAAGAACTTAACCCACTTGAACAGCTTCAACAGCTCAATGAGGCCTTTAATAAAATAAGCAAAGAAACGGACGGAGACAAAAAAGTTGCCTTTGGTTTTGATGAATTAATCTCAGACATGGGCACAAAGCTCAAGCCCTTGATGAAACTGCCTGAGCAAGAATTTTTGAGGAGATTAACAGATGCAGGCTCTCGCATAGTTCCCCGCCGAATGGTTGAAGAAGGCGCGGCCGCACATGAAAAAGAAAGGGGTCAGTTTTTAGGTTTTGGAAAAGAGGAATTTGACAGAATTTTAGGGTTACGCAAAGGGGGCTTTGATCCTATAAAAGAAACAAAATTCGGACCGCTTGGGGCTCGATCAGCCTTCAATCCTGCCATCACCTTTGACCCTGAGGGAGCAAAAGCCAAAGATGATGCAGACAAGGAAGCGGCAAAAGAAACCTCAAAACTTGAGAAGGCTCTCAAATCAATCAACAAAGGAGACCCCCGGAACGTGGCATTGATGGGAATGATCGGGCTAGGTGGAGGAGTCAGGCCTGTTGAAAATAAGATGCTGAAGAAACAAGAAGAGGGAAACAAAAACACGGAGAGGGCTGCTGTAGCAATAGAGGCGGTTCAAGGATGGTTTGAAGCCAATTAATAAAAATGAGTGCACCAAATTATGTAGGAGATACAGACTGGCAAAGGCAACCGGGGGGGTCTTTTGGATACACTCAGGACGGTTTGCAGTTCCGTGAAATTGTTTACAGAGGGCGGCTTGATACGGCTGGGCAATTTATCAATGCATGGCCTAAGGCCTCATCAAGCCCGTTGCCCGGAGAGGGACATCTCAACCTCACATCAACCCCAACGGTTAATGATGAAAATGGTGTCAGCGGAATTTCAACTTTAAGGTTCGAGGGGGTTTCTGGAACAGCAGAGGGGCAGGAGGAAAATGCTGATTTCAGCGAGGTTTGGTATCATGAACTAAAAGAGCTTGTTTTAACCTCTGGCTATAATGTCGGATCTTTAAGTAAATACTCATATTTATCTCCTCACGTTGTCTACACTTACACGGATGACCACAAACGTGACATGGATTCTGAAGCGACCCGATTCAGACACCCAAAACCTTGGGGAAATGTCACTAGGGAGGGAATGAGGAAAGTGATGGGCCCACATTTTCTGATTGAGTTCACTGATGATGACGCCAACATCCCAGCGGCTAACATTTGGGATGACGCAGAAAGAATCCAAAAGTTTGATATCAAGCAAATAAGTGGATTCCAAACCATCACAAGAGATGCTGAAGAGGTTTACACTCACACAGAGCAACACTTTTTAGTGTTTGAGCCAAAGCCTAATGAATAAACTGCCGACAGCCAAGGGGGTTCCATTTAAAAAGATAAGGGCAAAGTTTTCTGAGCTCTTTGCATATTTAAAAAGAGTTCAGCCAATTCCAGGCGGGCTGCTGGAAATTACGCCAGAGGGGTTTAAGGTAAAAAGACCACTGCAAAAGATTCACCGCCCTCAGTTTAATCCGACTTGCGTGCGGGCTTATGATTCAGCGGGAGGAGTTGATCCATCAGGCACAAAACTTTTCATCAAAACTGGATACGTCTTTGGCCCTTGGGATTATGACGGCTCCGATTCGGACCGCCTCAATGCTTTAAATCAATTTCCTTTTGAGCCAACAATCAGCTCAACTCTGCTCAGTGACGATGACAAGCCATCACTGACACTTGAACCCGGATACACAAATTTCATTCTGCTCAAGATCGAGTGGGGTGAAAGAACTGACGTGATTGGAAAGTCATCATCTGGCGGCAGTTATCACATTGAGCCGAGCTTGAACGCCAAGGTGACAGTTGATTCAACGGATTACAGTGTTGTTTCAACAGACACGTCCCTATATGGCAACGGGGTCATTGTTTCCCTTTCAGAAATAAACTATTATATTAAAGGGGTCACCATCGTGAGTCAAACAAGTGAGAATATGCCCCGCGAAAATGGGGCTTTCACTTATGTCTTGGCGGGATATTACACCCTCAACAATTATGGAGCTCCAACTGACACCCGCTGGTTTCTAGAGGGGCCTGTCTGGGCTCATAATCATCCAAGGATTGTTGATTCTACAACAGGAGAAGAGGATCGCACAGAGCCCCCTGCCCCCATTGATCCTGATGGTATAGGATTGAGTGATCTTCATGACGTTCCGGGCTATGTCGAAACGGGCTAATCTGATTGATTCACTTGTTTGGGTTCAAGCGGAAATCCTTTGGCGGCTGGCCGACCGCCCAAAGGTCCTCCCTGACTCTGAGGTTGTCAGCTCAATGCGCCTTAATGGTTGGCTTCAAAAGCACCCCGCCACAATGCTGGTCAGCTCAAACACAGTGCCCAAGATCCACGGACATCACAGGCTTGCACTGATGGCATCAGATGGCCTGCTTGAGCAAAAAGTCCCATGCATTATGCGTCTTTGTCATTATGATCAACCCCTATCAGACCTACTGAGAACATTGTAATTTTAAACAATGCCTGTCAATTACGCCAACCTTGTGGGAGAAACTGGTTTCAATGGTTCCAGCTTCACTGCTAACAATAAAGTTTATATTAGATCCTCAGCCGCTGGTGATGATGATGATTTTTTAATTGCTGGAAAAAAGAACAGCGACTCAACCGCAACGGCTGAAACTCTCACCGCTCTTTCAAGTGGTGGCAAGATTGAGAGGCTCAACAGTGATGCTCTTGCTGATATTTATCTGGTTTCTTATAGAGACTCAGGAGCTGAAACAGCCCTGACAGGCACGGCTCAGATTCGCATGAACGATGGAACGGCTGCAACGGGAACCATTACAATTCTAGCTCAGCCAGCGGATGCAGACACTTTGATCATTGGGCCAACAGGATTCACAAAGACATTCACATGGGAGACATCAACCCCATCAACAAACGGACAAGTCAAAAGCAATAGCACCCTTTCTGAATGTGCGGCCAACCTCGCCAGTGCAATCAATGATTCTGCTCACTCTGGATCAACCTCAGGGGGTGAGGGCACAGCTTGGACCAACACAGACGGGGCCAATCCATATCTCACAGCAAGCGCAGCAGGCAACACGGTGACGGTCACAGACAAAATTTCTTGTGCTCGATCTCTTGGATGGACCACAACCGCCAGCGATGCAACCAAGGTGTCAGTCTCCGCAATCAGGGGAGGCATTGACGGCACTCTGATTGGATCAATTTCAGCAGGATTAAAAAGCGCATCAACCTCAGTCACCTCAGGGGTTAACCTTGAAAGCGAGGATCAAGCAACAAACACCCTGCCGGGGGGATTAATAGGAACAAGCTCAAGCATCTCAGTGAGAGGCAAGTTTGCCGTTGATATCCGAACAGGCACCCCCAACGGCGCAGTCAATGGAGGCATCCAAGTCAGCAATGACAACACAAATTGGAGGACCGTGCCGACCACAACCATCACAAACCTCGCATCAGATCAGGATCAGCAACTCAATGGTGATGACCTGTTTGGTGAATATGCGAGACTCAACATCACAGCAAATGCGGCAACCACAGGAACCATTGCAAACATTGCGTTCATATCACAAAGATAATGAGATTAATTTATAATTCAGACGCTCAACGGATCCAGAAAGATTTTGATGACAAGACACCAACAAGCGTGTCTGAAATGCTTAGAGCTGAAAGGACCTCAAGCGTTCCCCTTGAGTTGTTCCTAGTTGATAGTGATGGAGGCTATGCAACCCCCGGAACCTCAGACTATGAGGTTGTAATTGGGAGGAGCGCACAGGAGCTGACAACGGGCCTTCTCAAACTTACTTGGACAGGAACCACTGAGGCCATTGACCTGAGTAAGCCCAAGCTTGCCACACGGATTGAATCGGCACTGAATGCCGTTGCAGAGATAGACACAGCGGGCGGGGTGGATGTTGTTGGGCTTACTAATGGGCGCGGGTATCAAATCACTTTCAGATCCGTTGGATCGAGGGCCGCAATCACAGCAGGCGTCAGCGAGTCTATGCAGCCAGCAACCGCCACATTGACTGAGGTGACGGCTGGAGACATGACAACCAAAGAGGTCCAGCTCCTGACACTTGAGGAGGCTTCTCTTGCAGAGGTTTCAACGTCATCATGGTCAGCCAGTTCAGCCCCTACCCTGACAATCAGCACATTGGTTGCAGGCACATCAAGCACCCGTGAGGTTCAAAAGCTTTCAATATCTGGAGACCCTGCCCCCGGCAGTTTCTTTGTTGTCTCAGATTCTGAACCCATTTCAACGGAAGCAACCGCCGCACAGGTCAAAACAATTTTAAACTCAGCCCTCTCCTCTGATATTGGATCAGTTAAAAAGACAGGAGAAAGAGAATGGCAAGTCACTTATAAAACCAACGGTGACAAGGCAGCACTTAGTGCAGGCACTCACAACTTAGTTCGCCGCCCCGGAATTTCTGCAACGCTCTCACTTAATACAACAGCTTTGGCTTATGCTTCAAACAGTGACGGCTCTGATTTGTCTATTGGTTTCACTTTACGCAAAAGCAATGAGGTCATCATCAGTGAAAAGATCAGCTTGAGTGAACCATTTGCTGAGGTCCTTGGCTCAACTGCCATGCTGACCAATGATTCAATTGGCGCATTGTTCTCAATTGATGGGGATGAAATCAACAAAGGCCAAGCGATCACAATCAGTGGGGGCCTGACCTATTCCTCTCACACCCTAGCCGCTCCATTTTTGCCTTTGGCTGGTGGGACTATGACGGGGGCGGTTGCAATGGGAAGCCAGAAAATCACAGGCTTGGCAGATGGCACGGCAAGCGCGGACGCCATTAATAAGGGTCAGCTTGATGACTTAATTGACAATGCCCCGGCGGCTCTTAACACCCTTAATGAACTGGCGGCGGCATTGGGTGATGACGTAAATTTCTCGACTACCGTTGCCACAAATATCGCAACTAAATTGCCTCTAGCTGGTGGCACGATGACCGGGCCAATATTGAACGCTGACGGCAGTGCGGCGGCTCCTTCGATTTCGTTTTCGAGTGATTCAGACACAGGTTTTTATTATTCGGGCAGCGTCATTTATGGGGCTTTCAATACTCAGAACAGGTGGAAATTTAGTGCTGATTATATTGGCAGTGCTGACACGAATGCTGCACGAATGAGCAGGGCTGTAGGAAGCGCAGCAAGTCCGTCTTTCACTTTTATTAATAACGAGAACACTGGAATGTTTCGGGCTGATGCTGACACTTTAGCATTCAGCACAGCAGGAACCGAAACCTTTCGGATTGATAGCTCTGGTGACCTTCACATGAGATCGGGGAATAAGCTCCATTTATATGCGGGTGGGGAAAATTACATTAATTTTGAAAATTTTCAGATGTCGAGTGGTACGGCCCTCACCATTAACAATGAAGGGGCTGGCGGTATCAACCTTCAAACGGGTGGGACTACTCGACTTGCTATAGACAACGCTGGCCTCTCAACCTTTTATGGAGGCATAAAGATTTCGCAAGGCACTCCAATGCTTGAGCTATACGATAATTCAAGCGGAACGTCTGGGAATATCAAGGTTGATGGAGTAAATATGTCCATTATCAATGGCGGTAATGACGGGGATTTGATTCTAGAGTGCGACAATGGGTCAAACGGTGTGACTCAATACTTACGATTGGACGGAGACGAGGAAAAAGTTATCTTTTCAAAACCCATCACCGTTGGAGCCGACACTGATGGTCATGACGTTAAGTTTTTTGGAAATACTAGCGGTTCCTATATGTTATGGGATGAGAGTACAGATGATTTAATTTTAGGGGGTGATTCTAAGTTAGGCATCGGAACTGCAACCCCATCAACGGTTCTTGAGTTGTCAGCCAGTGGGGCGAATGGCATCGATATTTCTGAAGATGCAGCCCAAGCCAATCAGTCTGGCCGTTTATTCTTTTCTAATGATACTAGCAGCCAAGGGGTCGCTTTAATGAACAGTGTAGGCAGTCTTAAATTCCAAACAGGGGCCGTCCCTAATAGTTCCTCTGGCACGACAAGGATGACGCTGAATGCTACTGGTAATCTAGGCATC
>VTLG01007353.1_pt1 | contig 11485 bp, 25 predicted proteins | sample 4694571 | NCBI WGS metagenome assembly VTLG01 (sample SAMN12604809, study PRJNA352737) | marine metagenome | biome: ENVO:00000447; feature: ENVO:00000209|ENVO:00000569|ENVO:01000036; material: ENVO:00002151; isolation source: viral sequences binned using virsorter ... | reverse complement strand
CCTAAAGGACACAATACAAGTAGGAATAGCTAACGGAAGTGCTATTGGCTTTAGTATTACAGATTGCAATGAGGTTTTAACTTTTGTATCTTTAATATTAGCAATAGCTTTTACAATATATAAATTCATCAAATTTGACAAAAATTAAAAAATGGCTAAAAAATTTGCTGTTAGTGCTTTTAAATCTACTAGAAGAAAGCGAAAAGGAACACACTCCAAAAATGCAAGTAAAGGACAAAATGCCTTCAAAAAACATTATAGAGGGCAAGGGCGTTAATCTTTTGATTATACGTGATACATTTACTGATAAATCTACTATTGGTAAATTATATATTAATGGTGAAATGTTTTGTGATACATTAGAACTTCCTTGGCGTGATAATCAAAGAAGCATTTCATGCATACCACATGGTGAATACGAAGTAAATTTAAGACCTGCAAGGCAAAGTGCTACAAGAGATTATTTGCACATGATAGTTAAAGATGTGCCTAATAGATCATATATATTGTTTCATAGAGGCAATAAACCATCACATACTAGAGGTTGTATTCTAGTAGGACAAACTCGCCAACAAAACTTTGTTGGTAACTCAACACTAGCTATGAATTTATTAATGAAAGAAGTGATAAATTTAGGCGGTGAAAATATAAAATTAATAATCAAAAACAGATAACATGGAATGGACAGAAATTTTAATTGCAATATTAGGTATTGCAGAAATTATTGTAAGGTTAACACCAACAGAAAAAGATAATTCTATTTTAAATAAAATTATGTGGGTGGTTGATAAATTAATACCTAACAAAATCAAAAAATAATGAATAACCGATTCAGGTTAAAGCCCCATGAAATTGAGGCACTAATGAAAATGCGAGAAACCGAAACTAGAAATATTCTAGTTATCGGTGACTTGCACGAACCATTTTGTTTAGATGGTTATTTAGAATTTTGTGTTGAACAATATAAAACGTATAATTGTAACCAAGTAATATTTATTGGTGATATTTTAGACAATCACGCCTTTTCATATCATGAACCTGATCCTGATGGTATGTCGGCAGGTATGGAGCTGCAAGAAAGTATAAAAAAAATTTCTAAATGGTATGATGCATTCCCTTATGCTGATGTATGTATTGGCAATCATGACCGCCTAGCGGCTAGAAAAAGTTTTACAGGTGGTATTCCTAAAGCGTGGCTAAAAACATACAACGAGGTTCTAGGAACACCTAATTGGAACTGGGTTGAAAGTATTGTTTATGATAATGTACTTTATGAACATGGTGAAGGCGGACAGGCAAAAACAAAAGCAAAGAATAATTTAATGTCTAGCGTATGCGGTCACACTCACACTGAAGCTTATTCTTTATGGTATGTTGGAAAAAGATATAGAATATTTGCAACACAAGTAGGTTGTGGCGTTGATAGTAAAACTTATGCAGCTGCTTATGCTAAAAACTTTAAAAAACAAGCAATTGGTTGTGCAGTTATATTAAACAATGGAACATTACCTATTAACTTATTGATGCCTTTGTAATGAAGTATGTAAAATCTTTTTTAATTTATACACTTGCAACACTATCTGTTATTTACGTTATAATACTCACACTAATGCTTTTTAAGGCATTTTATCAAGTTTTTAATACCTACACACTATAAGCACACTAAAACTTCTTATATGGTTTAAAAAATTATTAACACCTATTTTGTTAATAACTTTGTAAATAAACTTGTTAATATCATTTATTTTATATATATTTGTGCTATTATTAACTAAAAAAAATATTATGTACAAATTAACACACAACAAAACAGGACATTCATTTAAACTGTCCTTTAAAGAAACTGCTGATTTTTTTTACACTAAAAATGCTAATGGTGAATATATTAATTGGCTAGAGGATTATGACCTTGAAGAAGTGCAAAAAACAGATTATGAGTTTACACTTATGGTAATATCAACAACAGTAATGGCTTTTGTTTCACTATATTACTTTTTAAAATGGAACTAATGGAATATAAATGCATCACTTGTTCTTTTTATCGTAAAAATATTTATGAAGATCAGCCGCCAAGTGTCACATTCTTTGGTACTGAAAAACAAGTAAATCAAGCTAGAACTCAATACTCAAATGATTCAGGTTACAATGTTGATGAAACATTTGATATTAAAGTTGAACCAAAAGGTTCATATTGGTACAACATTTATGGTGATGAAGCTGAAAATATAAACAAAAGAACAAAAGAAAAACTAGAAAAATTAAAACAACTATATATAAAAAACAACAAAAAAACTTTAATATTATGAACAAATCAATAATTAATCACACTTTTGAAACTCCTGAACCAACAAGAGAGGAACTAGAAAAAAAATTTATGCAAATGCCTGAATTAGAAACAGATACACATAAAAGAATAAATATTAATACTTTTATGGCTAATGAAAATGAATTATGTTTTGGCGGTACTGATGAAAATGGTGAACAAATAACTGTATGGTTTGATAGTTATGAGTTCTTACAATGGTGCGATTGCAACCACATAAAAGAAAAATTAACTAAATACATAAATGAAAAATGAATAAAGACAAATTAAAAGAAAAATATGTTAAATATGGTTTAAGTAAAGAAGATGTTTTTAAACATCAGCACTATATAATCATAACAAGAAGTGGCATAGAAAAAATACAAGCAATCGAAAACATAAAGGTTTGGTACGAGGTTGTAAAATGTGAAAAAGAATTTGCAGCAGTAAAAGCAACTGCTATTAAAGAAGGTAATACACTTGAAACGTTTGGATCAGCTTTAAAAGGTGATTTTAAAAATGGGAACACAATGTCATGGTATGTTTTAGAAATGGCTGAAAAACGTGCTATGTCTAGGGCTGTTTTAAAAATGACAGGGTTTTATGAACTAGGTGTTTTTTCAGAAGATGAAAGTGAAGAATTTAAACGCAAATAATATAGGTTGAACAAGGTTTAGTATAACAATAATTAACTTGCGGTTATGCTTTGTGAATTTACTTGTTCCTTGTTCTTCCTTTTTTTTAATAATTAAAATAAATAAAAATGAAATACAAAGTAAAAAATTTAAAATTAACTGGTTATGATCTTGATAAGCATACAGAAAGATTGAAACAAACATTAACACTTAAAAAGAAGTGGAAAAAAAATGATGTAGAAAAATATAAACTTGAAGCCCTTGATGGTTACGAGTATATAATTAATTCTGACAATTTAGAAAAAGTAAAAACAAAGTCTAACAAAAAATTAAAGAAATAATGCAAATAGAAGGTAAACTAATAAAGATACTTGAAGCTGAAAGTGGCACAAGTAAAAGCGGCAAAGCATGGTCAAAACAATCATGCATAGTTGAAACAGATAACAAATTTAATAATATTGTATGTATAACAGCTTTTGGTGATGATAAAATTGAAAACTTAAACAAGCTAAAAGTTGGCGGTATGTGTACTATTTATTGTAATGTTTATTCAAGAGAATACAAGGGGAATTACTACAATCAAATAGAGGGTTGGAAGTTTTCTAAAAGTGGCAATGAATTTGTAACCCCTGATGATAATGATATACCATTTTAAATATGACAGCAGAACATAATTTTAGAAACATTTGTAATATAGCAACAGATGTTATGGGTTTGCCTAAAGGTTCTTTAGCTGATAAAAGTAGAAAAAGACACTTGCAGGTAACAAGAGCAGTTGCTGCTTATATTGGTAGAAAAGAAGAAAAAGTCCATAGAAATATAATTGCTAAAGTATTAAATAGAGATAGAACTTTAATATATCACTATGAGCATTCACATAAAGCAAACTATGCAACATTCCCATTTTATAGAGAAACATTCAACAAAGTATATAAAGCGTATATAAATTTAGAGGGTCAAAAAGATGTATTTCTGCTTGGATCAGAATTAAAAAAGTATTTATTAAAAAACAATGTAAAAGAAACCAAAAACCAAGATAATGAAGTTTTATTTGAAGTTGTAAGTGGTGAAGCTTCATGTTTAATAAAAACAACGTATTTTGATTTTTCTAATCAATTTGAAAACATTAAAATTGCAATGGAGAATTTTCATTTTAAAATAAACATTATTTAATGGATAAACCCAACTATTATGCAATAATACCTGCTGATGTTCGGTACTCTAATTTAAAAGCTAATGCAAAACTATTGTATGGTGAAATAACCGCATTGAGTGGTAAGTTAGGGTACTGTTATGCAACTAATAATTATTTTGCAAAACTATATGGAGTAAGCAAAAACACAATAAGTAGATGGATAAGTGATTTAAGTAAATCAGGATTTATAACAATTGAAGTTGAAAGAAATGTAAACAAACAAGTGATTAAAAGAATGATAGGTATTGTACAAAAAGATAATAGGGCTATATACAAAATAATCAAAGAGAATAATACAAGTATTAATAATACAAGTAATATAAATATAACTAAAGAAAAATTTATAGCCGAAGTAAATACTTTTGATTATCCAAAAGAAATGTTAGAAGATTTTATAAATTACTGGACAGAAGGCAAAAAGAAAATGAGGTTTCAAAAACAAACAACTTTTGAAATTAAATTACGATTATTGCGTTGGGCTAAAAATCAAAAAAAATGGAACAAAACAACAACATCAAAACTTCATGCACAAATTAACGAATGGCAAGAGGCAAAAAAATTATTATGAAAACATTAGCACAAGAAAATAAAAAAGAATTAACTGAAAAGGTTTTAGATTTAATTGCAAAAACATCTGTTGAAATAGGTCATAAAACAGATGCAAATACAATGGCAACATTAAGTAAAATATTTTCAGAAGATTTACAAAAAGAGAAAAGATTTAAAAACTTGACTTTCAATCAGTTACAAGATGCCTTTCATCAAGGCGTAAGATTTGGAAAAGATGAACCATTTTTAAATATTAGAACATTTTATAAATGGACTTATGAGCATAAAAAATTAATTGACAATGCGTATTATGAAGTGCATACTTTGGGAAAACCAAAAGAACAAACATTATGGTATCAAGATAAAACAAAACTATTAACTAAATAATTAAAAAAATGAAACTAACACAAAAACAAAGAATAATTAGACATCTAAAAGACAAAGGATCAATTACTGCATTACAAGCCATGAAAGAATACGGCATAATGCGTTTAACATCTAGGATATGTGAATTAAAAGATGAAGGGTATAATATTAAAAGTGAGTTTGTAAGCAGCAAAAACAGGTATAATGAAGCGGTGTCATATAGTAAATATACACTTGCAGGGTGAAAACAAAAACATTAAGCAAATTAAAAAAAGAGTTAGATAAATGGTTTAGTCTTTATATTAGGTTGCGTGAATGTAACGAATATGGAATGGTGCAATGTTTTACATCAGGGCGCGTATATCATTATAAAAAAATCCATGCAGGACATTTTATGTCAAGAAAACATTTATCAACAAGGTGGTGTGAAACCAATGTACAACCACAATCAGCCGCAGACAATTTATTTGGACAAGGTGAACAATTTAGATTTGGACTAAATTTAGATGCTAAATATGGTGATGGAACAGCCGAACAACTACAATATAAATCAAGACTTACAATCAAGTTTAGTAGAACAGAAATAGAAGAAAAAATTAGTTATTATAAATCACTTGTTAATAAAATTAAAGAACAAAAACAAATTGAATAAATTATAATTCTAATTTTGAGCAAATGAAAAATCCAATCTTTGCAAGTAAAGAACATGAAACAATAGTTGAAGAATATTTAAATGTATGCAAAGAGTTTGTTGAAGATGTAAGCCCTAAAACAAAAAATGAAAACTATCTTGAAGTTTATGATCTTATAGTTGATTATCACAATGGTTATGGTGATGGTGTAAAAGAAAACAACTTTTATGATTGGTTAATGATACTTCCAATAAATCTTTCAGTTGCAACAAGTGGGTACTTTGCAGGAATAGAAAACAGAAGAAATGTAGCTAAAATTAGAGCATATAAGGTTTTACTGCAAGAACTACTTATAAAAGTAGTTGATAAGCTAGGTGATATTAAACTGCAAAATGAATAAAATTTACATTGAAATATCAAAGCTAACAGATAAATTTAGAAAGATGGCTTTTGGTATATGTAAAGATGAAGATAAAATAAATGAAGCAGTACAAGAGTTAATGCTTTATTTTCTACAAGCAAACCCACAAGTAATTAAAAACATATATGAAAAAGATGGTATTGAGGGGTTAACACGATATGGTGCTGTTGCATTACGTAGAGCATTAACTAGCCCTAGAAGTAATTTTTACTATAAATATGAAAAGTATTATAAACACATTAATAGTTTTATTTATAACTCTAATTCAAGTATTACTAATGTTGATTATGCAGGTGATAGTTGTTATTATAAAAGTTTGGAAAATATGCCTGAAAATTATCATGAGCAAAAATGGGAAAAGTTAGAACTCATTGATGTTGAACTTGACAAATTAAATTGGTATGATAGGGAGTTGTTTAAGCTATATTACTATAAGGGTAATACTCTTGATAGTCTGGCGGCTAAAACAAAAATAAGCAGAAACAGTTTGTTTACAACTATTGATAAGGTTAGAAACATTTTAAAAAAAGAATGCAATGAAATATTACAATCCGAAGATTAAAGATAGTTTCATAATGCAATTTGGTTTTACAAGTCCAAACTGGACTAGAGCAGGTGTTAATAATTTAGAACTACAACAAAAAAGCAAAAACAAAAAAAAGAATGAAATTCTTTGTACCTAATGAAATTTATAAAGACAGGATATCAATATGTCAAGATTGCGTTTATTATTTTAAACCAACAGGTAGTTGTAAAATTTGTATGTGTTTTATGAAAATAAAAGCAAGAATTGCAACACAACATTGCCCTCAAAAATATTGGAATAAAACAACAGAAACAAAAACGCCTGATGATTTGCCTGAAGAAATAATAAAAGAAATTTTAGACATTTGGCAATACATAAAAAAAGGAAGAGCTAAAAATATTGAAGCAAAAAAAAGAATGATTGAAATATACAACACAATTTACAATACTAATTACAGTACAACAACAAATTGTGGATCATGTTTAAGTACTTGTTTTGATGCTATAAAAAAACTTTACGAAAAATATAGTGATTGAAATGTTTAAACATATAATAGGATTATGTGGTGAACCACACCCTAATTTATTAACATTGATATGGAGTACGCCTATTGTTAGTTATATTATTTATAGAATTAAAAAAAATAAAGATGAATAAAATACCTGAATACTATATTGGAAAAACATATAAAATTGAAGCACGTAAAGTTGTTGAAGATTTTGAACTAACTTATAATATAGGAACAGCAGTTACTTATTTGTTACGTGCAAAGCGTAAACACAAAACACCAGTAGAATGTATAAAAAAAGCAATAGCCCATTTAGAATTTGAACTAGATAAAATAAAAAATGACACTATATAAATGTGAATGCGGTAAGCAGGAAAAAGAAATAAACAAAGCAACTATTGTTTTAAGAAGTGGTAAATGGGTTGCAAAAGAGGCATTGTGTGAATGTGGCAAATATATGGATAGTGAACCTGCTGAAGGTATGCCTGAAATAAAAAGAACTGAAGCATCATTAAGTAGAAAAAAAAGAGGTGATAAACTATGGGAATCAGCAAAAGAAAAATTAGTTGGTGAACGTGGTATAAATGAAAACTTTTGATGAACTTTGCAATAAACACACAACAAGATAAACAACTTCTGTATACCTACTTAAAAGAATTAGGTGTTGGTTACATTGTTAAAGTAAGTAAACAAAGAAACAATAGGAGTAATATGCAAAACAATTATTATTGGGCTTGTATTGTACAACCATTAGCAAATGAACTAGGATATTTTCCTGATGAAATGCATGACACTTTAAAAGTCAAGTTTGCAAGTGAATGGCAAAGCATTGAAATAAATGATAAGCAATTAGGTTTACAAAAAGTAAAAAGCACCGCAAAGATGAATAGCAAAGAATTTGAGATATATGCAGACCAAATAAGAATATGGGCTTTAACAGAATTAGGAATAAGATTAATGCTGCCAAATGAATATAAGTAATGAAGATAATATGGAGTTAATGTCAAGATATGAGGATAATTATTTTGACTTAGCAATAGTTGACCCGCCTTATGGTATTGATTGGATGAAACAAATTCAAAACCCTAATACTAAAGCAAATTGGAAAAGCTACAAAAACAAAGAATGGGATAAAGAAACACCAACTCCTAAATACTTTAAAGAATTATTTAGAGTAAGTAAAAATCAAGTAATATGGGGTGGTAATTATATGGTTGAAAATTTATATTCTTCACCTTGTTGGATTTTATGGGATAAAATGCAAGAATTTTCTGGAGCAGTTTTTGAAATGGCTTGGAGTTCTTTTAACTCACCCTCTAAAGCATTTAGGATGAGTAGGGTTGAAGCATATTCAAAAGGTAAAATACACCCAACACAAAAGCCAATCAAGTTGTATGAGTGGCTGCTGATGAACTATGCTAAGGAAGGAGATAAAATTCTAGACACTCATTTAGGTAGTGGATCTATTGCTATTGCTTGTCATAATTTAGGATATAATTTAACTGCTTGTGAACTTGATAAAGAATATTTTGAAGCAGCTATGAAAAGAATAGAACAACATAAGCAACAAGTAAGAATGTTTTAAATAAATATGAATAATTTCTATTATATAATGAGAATTGAATAATCAATCTTTTTCAATTATGGATAAACGAATAAACAATGGCGGTGCAAGAAAGGGGGCTGGGCGTAAACCTAAAGCTGATGAACAAAAGCTAATAGAGAATTTAACACCTATGAATGCTTTGGCTTTAGAGTCATTACAAAAAGGATTAGAGAAAAAAGAACAATGGGCGGTTAAATTATTCTTTGAATACTTTTATGGAAAACCACAACAAAGAGTTGATGTTACCACAAATGAAGAAAGTTTAAATATGCCTATCATAAACTTTGTAAAAACTGAACCTTAACGAAAAATATAATTCTTTATTTGAAAGTGATTGCAGGTACTTCATCATAACAGGTGGGCGAGGTTCAGGCAAATCATTTGCAGTATCTGTATTTCTCACATTGCTAACAATGGCTAAAGGTATAAGGATATTGTTCACGAGGTATACAATGGTTTCAGCACATTTATCTATTATACCTGAATTTTTAGAAAAGATTAGTTTGCTAGGATTTGAAAATGTATTTAGTGTAAATAAATCAGAAGTGATAAATTTAGGTAACCAATCAGATATTTTATTTAGAGGAATCAAAACATCAGCAGGGAATCAAACAGCAAGTTTAAAATCATTACAGGGAATAAGCACATGGGTACTTGATGAAGCAGAAGAACTTATTGATGAAGATATATTTGATACAATAGATTTGAGCATTAGAGAAAAAGAAATACAAAATAGAATTATACTTATACTCAATCCTGTAACAAAAGAACATTGGATATACAAAAGATTCTTTGAGGATAAAGGAGTTCAAGCAGGATTTAATGGTATAAAAGACAATGTGTGTTATATACATAGTACATACTTGGATAACAAAGAAAACTTATCTTCTAGCTTTTTACAACGTATTCAAAACATAAAAGATAATAACATAAAAAAATACCAACACAAAATATTAGGGGGGTGGCTTGACAAAGCAGAAGGTGTTGTATTTGAGAACTGGTCAATTGGTGAATTTAACCCTGATGGTTTACAAACATCATGTGGCATGGACTTTGGTTTTAGTGTTGATCCTGATAGTTTAGTTGAGGTTGCTATTGACAAAACTAAAAATAAGATATACTTAAAAGAACATATATATAAAAATGGAATGAAGTCACAAGAACTTGCAGAAATGATTTTACAAAAGGTAAACAATAAACTTATTATTGCTGATAGTGCCGAACCTAGACTAATAGCAGATTTAAAACATTTAGGTGTAAATATCAAACCTGTAAAAAAAGGAACAATAGAAAGTGGTATAACAAGAATGCAAGATTATGAATTGATTGTTACACCTGATTCAGTAAACATAGCTAAAGAGTTAAACAACTATGTTTATGCAGACAAGGGTAGCAAACTATACGTAGATGCTTACAACCATAGTATTGATGCTTGTAGATATAATATTATTTATCATTTAGACAATCCTAATTTAGGAAAATATTATGTGCAATAAAAAAAGCAACAACATTAATGCCATTGCTCTTTTTACCATTGTTATCAACTAAACCTTTTTTTTATGTGTGGCAAATATAACACAATAAACTAAATACGCAAATTTTCTATTATATAAATATATGCAAGTAAAAATAAAAAAAGAAGGCAAAACAAAAAACTATAATATTGTTGATAGTTGGGAAGATGTAACACTTGAAAAGTTCATGCAACTTAACATGGAAGAAGATGTTTCTAAAACAAAAGAGGTTGAACAAACAATTGCATTGTTATCTGATTTGCCACAAAAACTTATTAAAGAATTATCATTACGTGATGTAATAAACATATTTGAAAAGTTAGCAGAATTACAAGTACAAGAAAATGAAATGCTAACAACTACATTAACTATTGATGGTGTTGAATATGGAATGCACCCTGATCTTTCAGAAATAACTTTGGGTGAATATGCAGATATTGAAACTTATGTAAAGATGGGGCTTCAAAAACATTTGCCTGAAATAATGGCAATTTTATTTAGACCTATTGTAGAAAAGGAAGGTGATGTTTATACAATAGAAGCATATAATGGAGATATAAAAATACGAGCCGAAAAGATGAAGCAAATGAATGCAGAGCAAGTACAAAAGGTACTGGTTTTTTTTTGGACTTTCGTAAGACTATTGTTAGTGATTTTGCCCTTGTCTTTGATCAAGAGCAATCAGAAGAACAACAAGAAAGAATAATTGAGCAGGGGTTTGGTGAGAAATGGGGTTGGTTTGGCATAATGCATAGATTAACAAACCAAGATATAAGTAAGTTAGAAAATATAACTAAATTGAATTTATTAGAATGTTTAACATGGTTAAGTTACGAAACAGAATTGAATCAACAAAACAAATTAAAATATGACAGTAATAAACAAATCGTATAACAACGTAAATAACTTTCTTTGCAGGTTGGGAGAATATCATAAACAAATATCAACTGTTTCTGTTGGTGATATATTTGATATTAATTTAGAAAAAATGCAGAAGTTACCATTGATGCATATAAATCCAACAAATGTTGAAACAGGTGATAGTGAGTTAATTTACAATTTTCAAATCTTTATTTGTGATCTAGTAAGTGAAAGTAGTGTTGAAACAAAACAACAAGCTGATTTAACAAAGCTAATTCAACATGATAACAATGAGCAGGAAGTATGGAATCAAACCCTAGCAATAGCAACAGATATTATAGGTATGTTAAGACATAGTACAAGACAATCG
>VTLG01015439.1_pt1 | contig 11487 bp, 9 predicted proteins | sample 4694571 | NCBI WGS metagenome assembly VTLG01 (sample SAMN12604809, study PRJNA352737) | marine metagenome | biome: ENVO:00000447; feature: ENVO:00000209|ENVO:00000569|ENVO:01000036; material: ENVO:00002151; isolation source: viral sequences binned using virsorter ... | reverse complement strand
CTTATAGCTGGAAGCACAGCTACTTTTGGTGGTGTGGTTGATATGACAGCCATAACAGATGCTACAGATGCTACTGGTGACACAGGTGTTTTAAGATGTGAAGGTGGAGCAAGTATTGCCAAAAAGGTTTTTGTAGGCACCGATTTGAGTGTGGGTGGTCATATGACTGGTGGTGGACTAAGAGGTTATTACTTTTTCGGTGAAAGTAATAGTTTTACTGCTACAAGATATTTAGATATGGCACATGAAGTACAAACAAACTCATCTGATGCGATACCTTTGATTCGAGACGGTAGTATCACAGGTATATCCACCAACTATACTGTGGGAAGTATAACAATGAACGTTAATAGTAGTACATTTTCTACCGTAACATTAGAGGTGAGAATAAACAATGTGACTAAAAAAACAATGACTTTGATTAGTGATGCAACTGGTCAGAAAAACACAAGAACCACACAGGCAATCAACACCTCAGGCGATACTTTTTCTGCTGGGGATGTACTTCAGGTTTCTATAGATATTAGCAATGATAATACTGGTGGCACACCGTCTGCTGTACAATATGATGATATGACTTGTTACGTTGAAATAACATATGATGATTAGGAGTTATTATGGATTTTAATATTAAAAACTTAGTAAGAAATACAACAAATGAACTTACTGCTTCATTTAACGATGCAGTTACAAGAGTTCAATACGAATTAAAAGAAACCAATGGTTCTTTCACATCATCATTGGACTTCACACAAATACTTATACGACCAGATTCTAGTTCATTTGCTAATTACAATAGTTTAAATGAAAATCAGGTAAAAGGATGGGTGACAAGTTCTTATGAGACACTAAATTGTTCTTATGGGAAAAAAGGAGTAAATGGTTGGGTAAATTTTTCAACCGCCTCGTGGGCTGAGTTTCAAAATACTGTTCAGTCTTTTCTCATAGAGGAAATATCCTCTTCAATGGAACAAAATGTTCACGATGGTATTCCGTGGTAAATGAAATAAAAGGAGAAAAAATATGTTAACAACATTCGATGAAATAATAGAGATAACCCTACACCATGAAGGTGGATATGTTCACGACCCGAATGATTTAGGCGGCGAAACTAATTTTGGTATTGCAAAACGATTTTATCCAGACGAAGATATTAAAAATCTAACGAAAGATAGAGCTAAAGATATTTATAAACAAGACTATTGGGATAAAAACAAAGTAGATGAAATGCCGAACCAAATCAAACACATATATTTTGATATGTGTGTGAATCAAGGAAAAGGCACAGCTGTAAAAATACTACAACGAGCTTGTAATGCAAAAGGAGCCAACTTGAAAGTTGATGGTGGATTAGGCCCCATGACTTTGGGAGCCATAAGTGATAAAAATCCATCACTAGACAGAGTTCGTTGTTATAGATTGAAACATTACTACGATTTAGTCAATAGAAAACCAGAACAAGAAAGGTTCTTGTTTGGTTGGTATCGGAGAACATTGGAAGTTTAATGAATAAATTAACAAAGTATTTAGTAGAACCATTTTTATTGGATGAGGGCGTAAACGATCCTGGTATTTTGAAAGCTGTTTTTTTAGCTGGAGGCCCTGGTAGTGGTAAGTCTTATGTGGCAGGTGGTATATTTGGAATTCCAAGTAAGGTCAATGTTTCTGCCTATGGATTAAAACTTGTCAATCAAGATAAAGAATTAGTTCGTATGTTAAAGAAGTATGGATTCGGTACAGACTTAGATAATATGCCCGATGAACTATTTAGACAATTAACAGATCCCAATTATAGTGATTATAGTGGATTCCGAAGTAGAGCTAAAGAATTGACAGCCTCTCGTAAAAAATTATACATGGATGGTAGACTTGGAATGATAATAGATGGAACAGGTCACAAGTATAATAAAATACGAGAACAAAAAATGGAATTGGAAGAAATAGGTTATGATTGTTACATGGTATTCGTACATACTGATTTAGATATAGCTCAAAAACGAAATATGGAAAGACCTCGTAAATTAAATCCTGAACTTGTAGAAAGAAGTTGGAAAGACGTTCAAAAAAATAAAGAAGCCTTTCAAGGACTATTTGGTAATATGAACTTTATCATGGTCAATAATAATGATTTTTTAAGTGAGAAAGCAGCCACTCAAAAATTCAATATGTTGGTTAAAAAAGGTATTGGTTCATTTATTAAAAAACCTGTGAGAAATTATCGTGGTAAAAAGTGGATTGACAAACAAAAGATACTAAAAGAAAAAATTAAAATAGATGTGAGTGTTGGAGATACAATCCTTACAGGTAGATTTAAAAATAAAAAAGTCAAGGTAAAGAATATCGGAAGAGATAAATATGGTATGCCAACTATCAATGGAAAAAAAGTAGTTACTTTTAGGAAAGGAGCTGACAGAGATTTTTTAAAAAGTATTGAAGAAGAACCAAGAGTACCTCGTAAGAAAGGACAACATCGTGGTTCAAAATCTCATTCAGATTTATACACAGATGAGAATCCAAAGGGAACAATCAAAGGATTGAAGTTTGCCACAGTCAAGGATGCTAAAGCTTCGGTAAGTAAAATACGTGGTAGTGGTAAATCACATGCTCACAAAATACAAGCGGCTGTAGCTATGGAACAAAGAGCAAAGGAAATGGGAAAGACTTCACAAGCAGCTGTTTATCGTGCTTACATCAATAAAATGAAAAAGAAAACCAAAAAGAAAAATGAAACTAGTGTACCATCACCAAGTCGTAAAATGGTAAATAAAATGAAAAAACGAGGTAACACTTCAGTTCCTTATGGTAGTGGTTACAAAAAGATAAATGAGAACGATAAAACCGAATTGATGAAGTTGTATAATAAAGCTATGAAAATGATGCCTGGTTCTCCTCGTCAAAAAGAACTACAGAAAAAAATCAAAGTTCTACGAAAAAAATTAGGAATGAATGAAAACAAACAAATCAAAAAAACCATCGGTGTATTCGGTGGTAGATTCCAACCATTTCATTCAGGTCACTTAGCTACTTACAAGTGGTTATCCAAACAAGTAGACGAAGCTTATATCACAACATCTAATATAAAACAACCACCACGACATCCTATGAACTTCAAAGAAAAAGTCAGACATATGGTCAAGATGGGAATTCCAAAAAATCGAATAGTTCAAGAAACAACACCATATGTTGCTAAGAACTTACTTAAAAAATTTAATCCTGATACTACTGCAGTGGTATATGCTTTTGGTACAAAAGATGCCGGTAGATTGAAAGCAGGTAGAAAAAAAACCGGTGAGAAAACCTATTATCAAGATTATAAAACAAGTAAGGGTGATATCAAAGGATTTGAAGAACATGGATACTTTGTTACGGCTCCTCAATTTGGTAAAGTAAGTGGTACACAAATGAGACAACTTTTAGGAAGTCCAAAAGTTGATGATAACGAAAGAGAGAAATCTTTTAAAAAATCATTTGGATATTTTGACAAAGGTATTTACAATATGATGACTAATAAATTTAAAAAATTATTTGAAAATTTTAAACTATCAACTCAATTAATTAAGGAATTTTTACAAGATGTTGATATCAATTATATTTTGAAAGAAAACAGTACCAATGCCAGAGTAGGTTCTGATGACGGACCTGGTACATTTTATCAAGATTTTTCAGATTATTACAGAGTAGCTAAAGGTGATTTACCAAATTTTATGAATCAGTCAGGTTGGGGTGTTGTTGATTATTTAATAAATGATGAACGTTCTAAAGTATTAGATCCGAGTTTAGATTATTCTATGATTTACAATCCAATTGGACAAGTGACTTTTGGTAGAGCTGGTTCTATACCTGGAGCTGAAGATTCTCAAACAAAATACGAAGAAAGAATAAATAGTATTGTAGGGAGACTCGGTTATGAAGTAGTCAAATGGATGGGACTTGATGGTAAAGGACTTGAGATAGCTCAAAAACCATCAGACGAATATGGTAAGGGTAAAATAGCTTGGTCAGCTAAAGGCACTAAAGATGTTGAAGGTGAATTACCAAAACGAGAAAAGTTTGATTTCTCCCCTAATATAAAAGAAAGAATCAATTTACAAAAGGAAGTACAACTATTAATTGAAGGTGGAGCCTACGGACATTTGAATCATCCTTTTGACGATAAAAATCTTACATTTTCAGATTTTAAGACACTAATTATAAATACACTACAAGGTAACCTTGATAGTGAAGGAGCTGTTACAGAAAAAACAGATGGACAAAATATAATGATAAGTTGGAAGAATGATAAACTTATCGCTGCTCGTAACAAAGGACATATAAAAAATCATGGAGCTAATGCTCTGAGTATTAGTGGTGTTAAAAATATGTTTGCTGGAAGAGGTGAGATTGAGAAAGCTTTCGTATCAGCTATGCAAGATTTACAAAAAGCTATAAAGGGTTTGAGTAAAAAACAAAAAGATAAAATATTTGATGAGGGTAAAAAATTTATGTCGTTGGAAGTTATATATCCAAAGACAGCCAATGTAATCCCATATGACAAATCACTTTTACAATTTCACGGAACAATTGAATATGATTCAGCTGGTTCTCCTATTGGTGAGGACAGAGGAAGTGCAAGAATGTTAGCTGGAATGATTAAACAAATAAATCAAGATATACAAAAAACATACAGTATTACTAAACCATTTGTAACTAATTTACCCAAAGTAAAAGACTTTAGTAGACGACAAAGTTATTTTTTAGGAAAACTCAACAAATTGAAAAATGAATATAAATTAAAAGATACTGATACTCTAGCTGATTATCATCAGGCTTATTGGATGGAATATATTTTTAATGCTGGTAAACAATTCAAGTATCACGTGCCAAATAAAATTTTAGTAAAGTTAGTTAGAAGATGGGCATTCTTTGATAAATCATATAAAGTACCACAAATTAGAAAAGACTTGAAAGACTATCCTAAGTTTTTAGATTGGGTATTGACAACTGATAAAATTGACCATGCTAAGTTACAAAAAAAACATATAAGAGATTGGGAAGTTTTGTTTTTTGAGTTGGGAGCAGAAATACTTTCTAACCTAAGTGATTTCATAGCTGCTAATCCAAATAAAGCAGCTCAACAAATTCGTAAAGATTTACAAAAGGCTATCAATCAAGTTAAAACATCTAAAAATCCAAAAGTATTAAACACATTAAAAACTCAATTGGATAGATTGAATGCTATTGGTGGTTTGAAATCTGTTGTACCGAGTGAAGGTATAACTTTTGTTTTTAAGGGTAAGTTATATAAATATACTGGAGCTTTTGCTCCAGCTAATCAAATATTAGGGATGTTAAAGTTCGTATAGGAGTTATTATGGCAGGATATAGTAGAGACATAGAAAGACAAAATCAAGCGTTACAAAATATATTGGATGGTGGTAAACCTGAAAAACGTATTTTTATAACCAAAGAAGATTTGGAATATAAAAAAAGACAAAAAAGAAAAACAGAAGAAGAACGAGAACGAATCAATAGAAAATTTGAGGCCACTAAAGAGGCTAGAATGCCTTGGTTTTGTCCAAAATGTGATAAGGTTATGAAAAAAAGACTTGATGACAAAATGTGGTTTTTACACGACCATTGTTTTGATTGTCAATTGAAAAAAGAACATAAGATGAGAGTTGATGGGACATATGATGAATGGAAAGAGAAAAAAATAGTAGCTGATAAATTAGCGTGGATTCGTGACCAAAAAATTATGATAAAAGAATTTAAAGAACAAGATACACCTGAATTCTATCAACAATTCAGACCAGATGGACATTCTGTTGATAGGGAAAAATGGAATATTGATAAGACCACACTTATAGAACAAGCAGATGAGGCTTTGGAATTCCTAGAAAAAATGGAAGATTCTTTAAAATGATATATTTATTGTTAGGAAAATAGTAATGATTTCAGATAAAGATATTTATGCTATAAGTGGTCGAGATTTAAAACAATTCATTCATATGATAAGTGATTTAAAGGACATCGCTATTGAGTATAGTGAGAAAAGTGATTTAGATGTAAGAGAAACAGAATTGTGTTTCGATACATTTATAAATAATTTATTACACTCTCCAATATTTAAAAACGTTAGTGTATTAGATTTACAAGATGAATTTTCTTTTTATGAATTGTTAAAAAGTACTGGTTTATTTACAAAAACTTGGGGGAATAAAAAATTTTAAAGGGAGAAATTAAATGGCAACAATAGTAAATGGTGCAAACAACAGAACTGATGTGTCAAGCAGAGAAACTGTTTCAGCTAGCCTACAACAAGCAAAATTCAGTAGATTTGAAGTGCTTAGTGGTTCAGCTCATGGTGTTGATAATATCTTGAGATTTACTGGTTCACTTACACCACCAGCTGGATTTATAATTGAGTCTGCTGGTAATAGTGTTATCTCTGCCTTAGATGGTGGAAATATAGCTGCTTCTGTTTTGAATACAAAAACACTCTATGAGGTTAGTGTATCTTCGGTGAGTGGTTCAGGACATATACATTTCGTATATTAATATGAATCGAAATCAAAACGGACAATTAAAAGATGTGATTAAACAAGAGTACATAAAGTGTGCCTCTGATCCTATTTACTTCTTGAAGAAATATTGTTTTATACAACATCCAATGAAAGGTAAGATACCATTTCATCTGTATGACTTTCAAGAAAAAACAATAGAGGATTTTATTCAACATCGATTTAATATAATTCTCAAAGCTAGACAGTTAGGCATATCTACAATTACTGCTGGATATTCATTGTGGATGATGACATTCCACCAAGATAAAAATATTCTTGTGATAGCCACAAAACAAGACACAGCTAAAAATCTTGTAACTAAAGTTCGTGTAATGCATGCTAATCTCCCTAGTTGGTTAAAACAAAAATGTGTTGAAGATAATAAATTGTCATTGAGATATAAAAATGGTTCACAAATAAAAGCTGTATCAAGTGGTGAGGATAGTGGTCGTTCAGAAGCTCTATCATTACTTGTACTTGATGAAGCAGCTTTTATTGAAAAAATTGATGGTATTTGGGCCGCTGCTTCACAGACATTATCTACTGGTGGACAATGTATAACCTTATCTACACCTAATGGAGTTGGTAATTGGTTTCATAGAACTTGGATGGATGCGGAAGATGGTTTAAATGATTTCAACTTTATAAGACTTAATTGGGATTTACATCCTGAAAGAAATCATGAGTGGAGAGATGAACAAGATAAATTATTAGGGCCTTCATTAGCAGCTCAAGAATGTGATTGTGACTTTATAACCTCTGGTCAATCTGTTGTTGATGGTATAATACTTGAAGAATATAGAACAACACAAGTAAAAGAACCAATAGAAAAAAGAGGAGTTGATAGTAACCTTTGGGTTTGGGAGCCACCAAACTACACAAAAGATTATATAGTGTGTGCGGATGTTAGTCGTGGAGACTCAACAGATTATTCTGCTTTCCACGTCATTGAAATAGAAAGTTTAGAACAAGTAGCAGAATATAAAGGAAGAATGTCCACTAGAGACTATGGAAATTTACTTGTCAATATATCTGTAGAGTATAATAATGCTTTGTTAGTAGTCGAGAATAATAATATAGGTTGGGCAGCTATACAACAAGTAATAGATAGAAACTACGAGAACCTTTTTTACATGAGTAAAGATTTACAAGTAGTTGATACCCAAAAACATATCAATAATAAAATTAATAGAATGGAAAAACAATTAGTACCAGGATTTACAGTAACACAAAAAACAAGACCTTTAATAGTTTCAAAATTAGAGGAGTTCTTCAGAGAGAAGTCTGTAATAGTACATTCAAATAGATTGATTGATGAGTTGTTTGTTTTTATTTACAATAATAATAGAGCTGAAGCGATGAGAGGATATAATGATGATTTAGTCATGTCTTATGCTATGGGTTTATGGATACGAGAAACAGCGTTAAGATTGAGAGCTGAAGGTATAGAATTACAAAAAAAAGCTATGGGAAGTATAACTTCAAATCAAGGAGTTTATCTACCAAAAGGCAACCAAGACGATAAATGGACTTGGGAGATTGGAAAAAAACAAGAAGATTTAACCTGGTTAATAAAATAATAAGAGGACAAAATGGCAGACACAAGTTTAAGAAGTAGATTACAAAGATTATTTTCTACAAATGTGATTGTTAGAAACGTTGGTGGTAAAAAACTAAGAGTTTCTGATACTAGTAGAACACAGTCATATAAAAAGGGTAATCTAATAGATAGATATCAGAAAATTTTCTCAGGAGCTGGATTGAGTGGATATTCTGATGCTCTGATGACAAAATCTGTAAGGTTGAATTTTTTCAAAGATTATGAAGCTATGGATTCTGATGCTATTATATCTAGTGCTCTTGATATTTACGCTGATGAATCAACAATGAAGTCCGAATACGGTGATGTATTGGAAATAAAAACAGACAATGAAAATATAAAACAAATACTACACAACTTATTTTATGATATATTAAATATTGAATTTAATTTATGGCCTTGGATTCGTAATATGTGTAAATATGGTGATTTCTTTTTACAATTAGAAATAGATGAAAAATATGGTATTACAAATGTGATTCCATTGTCAGTTTATGATGTATCACGAATAGAAGGATTAGATCCTGAGAATCCAGCTTACATAAAATATTTAATAGAGTCTGCTACAACAGAACACAGATATAAAGCCGAAAAGTCAGCCACAAGAACAGAACTTGAAAATTATGAAGTAGCTCATTTTAGATTATTATCTGATTCAAATTATCTACCTTATGGTAAATCACAAATAGAGGGAGCTCGTAAAATCTATAAACAATTAACACTCATGGAAGATGCTATGTTAATTCATAGAATCATGAGAGCACCTGAAAAAAGAATTTTTAAATTAGACATCGGTAATATACCACCAGCTGAGGTTGATAATTATATGCAACAAGTAATTAATAAAATGAAGAAAGCTCCTGTCGTAGATGAAACCACTGGTGATTATAATTTAAAATATAATATGCAAAATATTACAGAAGATTTCTTCTTACCTGTTCGTGGTGGTGATAGTGGTACTAATATTGAATCACTACCAGGTTTGACTTATGAAGCCACCGAGGATATTGAGTATTTGAAAAACAAACTTTTAGCTTCATTGAGAATACCCAAGGCTTTCTTAGGTTATGAAGAACAAATAGGTTCAAAAGCTACATTAGCCGCTGAAGATGTACGATTTGCTCGTACAATAGAAAGAATTCAAAGAATCACACTTTCTGAATTAACTAAGATAGGAATTGTTCATTTATACTCACAAGGTTATCAAGATTCCGATTTAGTTAATTTTGAACTTGATTTGACAAATCCCTCAACAATATACGAACAAGAAAAAATTGAATTATGGAATAATAAAACTTCTTTGGCGGAACAAATGTTAAGAGATGGAATTGTTTCTAGTAATTGGGTTTATAAAAATATATTTGGATTCACAGAAGATGAAATCAAACAAGAGGATGAAGCTATAATATTTGATTATAGAAATAAATTCAGAAGAAATCAAATTGAATCTGAAGGTAATGATCCTGCTCAAAGTGGTGAGTCACAAGGAACACCATCTGATTTAGCTATGGGTAGAACTGGTCACGAATTAGATGATGAGGGTGGTTCAGAAGAAGGTGGCCAACCAGGAGCAGGTAGACCTAAAGAGGCTAATAAATATGGAAAGGATAGTGGAGTTAGAGGTAGAGATCCTTTAGGTTCTCACGATATGAAAAAAGGTGGTAGTGATGCCCCAAAGTATGGTAGGTCTTTAGCTTTATCTCATTATGATTCATTGAAAAAATCAATGAAATTTGGTACAAATGATAAAAAAATAATAAATGAAATGTCTGAATTAGAAAAAGAATACAAAGATGAGGTAACTTCTTTAACTAATGATAAATCAAATGACTAATTATTGTTTAACTTTATATTTATTTATGACTAAATATATATATACTATACGGAGTATTTAAAGATGGCTCAAAAATTAAAACATTCTAAAATAAAGAATACTGGTATTCTTTTTGAATTATTAACGAGACAAATAACCGCTGATGTGTTGGCTGGTAAAAGTACAAAATCGGTTTCAATTGTAAAAAAATATTTTAATGAAAATACTGAATTGGGTAAAGAATATGAGTTATACAAAATTTTATCTGAAAAACATTACCAATCCGAAAACAGAGCCAATCATTTACTCGAAGCTGTAATTAAATCTAGAAGAAAATTAAGTAACTCCACCTTACGTAGAGAAAAATATAATTTGATAAAAGAAATTAAGGAAAATTATAATGTGACTGATTTTTTTAATGGGCGTATTCCAAATTACAGAATATTAGCTTCAATATACAATATGTTCCAATCTGAAACTAGTGATATCGAATTTAAACCAGATGAAGTTGTTAATTCTAAATTTACAGTATTGGAGCGCATTACAAGTAAAAAAATTACTAAAAAACAAATAAAAGAAAAAGTAATTAATGAATATGGTAAATCAGATAAAGATTTAAGATTGTTGGCTTATGAAATTTTGGTTGATAAATTCAACAAAAAATATAAAACATTAGATGAATCACAGAAAAATTTATTGAAAAACTATATCAACAATATCAGTAACACTAATTCTTTACGTGGTTACATCGATAATGAAGTTGTACAAACTAAAAAACAATTAAAAAAACATTTACCTGAAGTAAATGATAAAATAACAAAGATAAAATTGACTGAGGCTATAAATCAAATAGAAAACCTAACTAAAGGTAAAGTAGTTAATGAAAAACAAGTTTTGACTTTAATGAGATATTATGAATTAATCAAGGAGATTAAAAATGTCCACGAAAGTTAGTAAGTTAAAGGAATTCATCCGTAACTTAATAAAACAAGAACTTAAAGAATTAGAGGAGGCTTCTGTCACAGGTAATCTTGATGGTGGAGAGGGCCCACCGAGGACACCATATGCCTTCTATGGTGGTCGGAAGAAAGACAAAGAGAAAAAGAAACGAATAGCACAAGCCGGTGGATACATGAAAGTTAAAGAATCTGTAAATGAAAGAGATAATGTTGCTATGGCATATAAACGCACTTTATTTAATAAAATAGAATTGAAAAAACTCAAAGATGCTATCAAAATGTTTCAAAAGAAAATCGATAAACAAGGTAGTGTTACTAATGCTAGAGATGAGGAACATCTAAAGAATTTAATTAAAGTTTACAAACAAATGGGTGGTAAGGGAATTAAAGAATCCATAAGTGAAGGAAAGTATCATCAGTATAGAAATGATGAGACTATGACACCCAAACAAAAAATTGGTCGTTCAATGAGAGAGATTAGAGATAGTCTAAATGAATTGGATAAATTAGTAAAGATGAATGTTCGTCTTAAAAATGAATTAAATGTAGATTCTAGGTCATATTGGAAGAACA
>VTLG01013740.1_pt1 | contig 11487 bp, 21 predicted proteins | sample 4694571 | NCBI WGS metagenome assembly VTLG01 (sample SAMN12604809, study PRJNA352737) | marine metagenome | biome: ENVO:00000447; feature: ENVO:00000209|ENVO:00000569|ENVO:01000036; material: ENVO:00002151; isolation source: viral sequences binned using virsorter ... | reverse complement strand
ATAAGCTGCTACAGACTTACCGTAAGGGTAAAATTTGGGATCTGATGTAAAGAGTCTAAAGTGAACGATCTGGTTTTTGTCTAATTCAATAAATTTAGAAGTGTTAGTGCCTGTTTCGTCCATCTGAGGAACAGAGGGCTCGAATGAGTTCTTTTCGGGGATCTGCTGTAAGAAAGTTTTTAGGTATCCATAATCATTTTCAACTCTAATAATATAATTAGGGTTTAGAACTTTGATTTTTCTAATTCCTCTCTCTGGCTCATTTGCATCAGCAATTAGTTCAGTAAAGCAGTCACCAAACTTTACTACGTTTCTGCAAATGTCAAAATAAACACGATCTAACTCAATAGACTCAAACAAGTTGCTAACTTCTTTTACAACTTGAGGACTATCTGATTTAATATGCCATCTTCTGTGTTGAGTATCTTTTTGAGTGCAATCATCTGCGTAGATATCAAAAGCAGCACCGACCTCAGGATACTCATCCATTTTCTCGTAGTCTTTATATCGAGTTCTACGAACACGCTCAATCTCTGAATACACAGGAGTGGCTCTGTTAATAGTAAAAGCCAAACCACCGTCATCACGCTTAATATCGGAGTTAGCGAAGGTAGCGTCTCCCTCGATCTCACGCCCCTCAATACCATCAATCTCTCTTACCACTGCCGCCTGAGCAGGTGTAGCAAAGAAACGAGCAAAGAATTTCCCTAGAGCACCTCTGGGATAGTAATATGGGCCTTTTGTAGCATAATTGCTCCACGTTGATTGGCCTCCATCTTCTACTAATTGGTCTTTTATTTCATCAGCCATGTTAAATCTTCTGCTTGGGGTCCTCCGTGGGATATTAGAGGCATTTTATTTTTAACTGGATACTGCTGCTCGTCTTTAAAAGCACTATCTTTATTAAATTCTATCAAACTGTTGTCTCTTATGTCTTTTAAGACATGATTAGCTAGACACAAGCTCATGATCAAATCATCGTGCTTTCCTCGGTCAGCAGTTATCTTCCCAGAGTTACTTATTATAAAAGTATTTAGTTCATTTAAGGTACGCTGAGAATTAATTTTTAGGACATTCGTTCGAATACTCTCTTCTAACTCACTTAAAATTATATCTCTATTTTTGAGCGTTACTTGAAATCCAGCAACTGCACGGCTATCATGCCACAAGTTTTCATACTCATGCTCATTATATAATAGGTCTATAACATGGTTCCCTACAGTGTTTCGCTCCACTACAATGTTTGCTGTATTGTAATACATGCCTTCTGTGTTTAAAATTGTGGCAAAATCATTAATCGGAGTTTTATTACTGTAGAACTCAGCAACAACCTCGCCATTGTAGAGATTAACAACCTGAAAAGCTGAGTAGTCACGATCCCGCCCTAAGGCAGTATCCACCCCTATCACATAATCGTAAAATGGTTCAGGGTCCTTCCATATCCTCATACGATTATTATATTTGATGTAGTAATCCTCATTTACCTCCTCAGCAATGTGAGAGAGTAAAGAGCCATCAAGGAAAGTATCACCTGTACCTAGGAACTCACACTCGTACTCCTGTAACCACTGCTTTCTGGGCATGTTTGATTTTGTAATATCTGACCAGTCATCAATATTCATGGGAGGATTACGCTTTTCCATCTCCTCATAAATATGTTCAAAACCTTTTGTTCTAAAATACTCAGGGTGCTCTTGCCACCTAATATCAATAGCATTGAAGGAGTTTGCATTTTCTATTGCCCTTGTGTAAGTTTCATAAAACCAGTTACCTAAACCATTTACAGTGGAGAGAATAAATGCCCTTCCTCCAGTTGAGATAATTGGGTACACAGCAGCCCAGATGGTGTCAATAGCTTCCACGAAAGCGGCCTCATCTATAATCAGGAATGATCCAGCGAGTGAACGACCCGATTGCTTGCCTGAGGGACGAGACTTAATTACAGAACGATTTTTTAGCTTTAATGTGTGTTTATTATCCTCAGAAATACCTGGCTGTAGAAACGCTGGTAGCTCCTCATACATAACCTTAATTCTATCAAGAACCTCAGTAGCCTCAGTATCACCTTTAGATAGAATAATGATTGCTTGATCACGCTTAAAGACTGCCAACCACAAAGCGTAAGCAGACGCAATGGTTGTACACCCCGCCTGTCTAAATTTTCTCAGAATATTAAACCGATTATTTTCAAGTTCACCAACAATCTTTTCCTGAAACGGGTATAATTTAAAGGGAACAAGACCTCGAACGGGGTGAGTAACTTTAACGTACTTACACATAAAGTGGACTGGATCCTCTTTACACTTCTTAAACTCATCTAATATTGCGTTTTCCATGAAAATATATTCTTTAACCTGTACCCGTGGGGAACTCTCACCCACCACTACCAAACTATTAGAGTTCTTTAAATCCTGTGATGTAGAATCAAAATTATTGATTGGAGAGCATTCTATCTTTAGAGCGTATGACAAAGGCGTTAAGGATCTTGAAGCAGACCCAGAAGACATTATAATTTTATGTCATGACGATATTGAAATACTAACTCGTCCAGAGGTATTTACCCAACTACTAACAGAAAAACTATCACAATCTGATACAGGTTTTGTTGGAGTAGCAGGAACGAGGCATTTTGCTAAAAGTGGAGTGTGGTGGGATATGGAACAGTGGCAAGCTGGATCCCACAGTGGATATGTATTTCACGGAAAGGATATAACCTCTATGGATGCAACTTTCTTTGGACAACTAGGTGAAGTTGTTGTAATGGACGGTGTATTCTTAGCCGCAACCAAAAAGACTTTAGACTCTATCCAGCTTACGCAGCCCAGTAAGTTCGTAGGCAGGTGGGACTTTTACGATATTTTTTACACCTTCCAAACATTCTTGAAAGGAAAGAAAAACTATACGATTCCAATCCAACTAAGGCATGAGTCCATAGGGGAACTAGCAGGCAGAGACTCTTGGCATAAAAATAGAGAAGCTTTTTTAAGACAATACGGGAAACACTTACCCGCGCTTTCCACGCTTAGGTGATTTCATCAAGCCACCTTTGGTAATTAGCTTTAAAGTTTCTGCCTTCAATTTTTGAATTTCAGGAGATGGAGGCCCCACTACCTTTTTGTCACCTAATGCTCCTAACTTTCTAAGCCTAGCTATATTAGATGATACTCGGCCTTCTGCCGACTCCTCGGCTTCTAAAATAGTTGTGTAAATCTTATTTTGCCACTTCATGCTATTAGTATATAGGCAAGAATCAAAAAAACTTCCCCTAAAACACAGGAATTAGGGGAAGTTAAGCGAAGTTCCAACACGAAAGGCGTAAGCACTTCGGAGTTGGTCTATCTTGATCCTAGTCTGCCAAGTTCTCTTGTTCCACCACCCTCTAAGGCTTTACGAGCCATAGCTATTGCTCTGAGTTTAGGGGATAGATTATCAAAAGGATTTCCTCTTCTAACTATTGGCTTGGGCTTTGTGCTCTTAGGGTCAATTACTGATTCATAAATTCTTTGTTGCCATTTCATCAGAGTTTACTTTTTTCCTGGCAGGGGTCTTGCAGGCTTTCTACTAACTACGTTCCCCTCTTTATCTTTTTTAATTACAAACTTGTTTCCATCTTTATCGGTTTCAATACTCATAATTACTCCAGGCTTATTTTTGCCACCGCCACCCGAGTATCCGACCATACCACCGTACCTAGCGTGGCCCTCAGTTAAACTTTCGTATAATTTGTTTTGCCAATTCATTTGCGTTTCGTCCTCAACACCCTTGATAGTGCCTTTGTTTTTAGATGCGTAGAATACCTTCTCACCTTCTTTTGATCCATACTGAGCTTTCATTGCTCTCATGATCTTTTTACCTTTTTCTGTTAATGGCACAGCCGTGTACTCTCTTTACTTCTTTAATAAAAAATCGTTTAAGTTGTTTCTTTAGAAAACCAACTTTCTCAAAGTATCTAGGATCTTTGTTTCTAAATCCCTTGTTCTTTTTCTTCAATTACTAAAACTGTTCTGTCTGTTGATGCACAGATCCGCAAGGACAACCTACACCATGTGCTTCTTCGGTCACTTCAGGAGCACCTTTGAAGGATGCCCCCATATCTATCACCTTTTGTACGCCCTTGGTCAAACCAAAACCTACACCAACAATCATGCCACATAAAATGATAAGCTCTGCAAAGCTCATCTTATAGACTGAAAATGGAGTTCTAAACTTATCCTTAAACCAAAATCCCCAAAACCAATTCATTTCATTAATCCTCTTTTCTTGGCTTCTTCATGAAGCTCTTCTTCTTTTTGATCACCGTTCTCAACAATTCCTTTAAGAATGGTCGATAGGTTAGTCACGACAAGCGTGATTAAACCAGCAACAACTGCGATACTAGTTTCGGGAACAAACTGTATTGAAAAAATAAATGTGCAAACTAAGAATGTTAGATAGAAACCAGCAAACTTAGCTAAGTGCTTAGATGCTGTCTCTTTTGCACTTTCTCGAATTAATAACTCACGAAACTTTGCATCTGACTCAGCATTCATCTTGTCAACTTCAACACGACCCTCTGCCTCTTTGAGCTTTAGAGCGGAGTTGACATCAATATAACCTTTCTCATTAATCATTGGTTTTTCGGGCATAATTATCTCCTATGCGTTCCCCCCTAATCTATTTAGGGATAGACCCAGGATAACGAGTTCTTTTTTTGCCAAGAAGATTAGGCACCTTCTAAGACTGTTACATCTAAACTGGGGTTTGCTGTAGTAGCGTTTGTATGAGGAGAGTCTGTAGGGTGAGCACACAGATCTCCAGGCTTGCTAACAGGAAAGCCCTCTACTAAAACAGAAGGTACTCCACCAATGATAGGTGCCCCAGCCACACTATCAAGACCAGCCCTAGTTATTCCTTTACCATTAGCTAAAACTGTAGAACTTCCTGTATTTCCATGGCTACCACAACTAGCCAAGTCGCCTTGTCGTTCAACTCCAACCACGGGTAATTTTTAGTTCTCGTCGGTTTTCTCGGAACCTCTTGCGCCTCTTTTTTTTGCTTCAGCGTCTACTTTGAATCTAGGATCATTCTGAATTCTTTTAATGTGACCTTTCATTCTTTTCTCATGTCCTGGGAAATCGCGTGACTGCATCCCTTTTGCCTCTCCAAGAAGCATCTCATAAATTCTACTATATCCGTTCATATTAATTTCCTTGGCATCAGTGATACCAGTGTCCTTCATTTTTTTCAAGTGTGCTTTCTTTTTTGTTCTGAACATCGCACTACCGAACTTAGAAACAAAGTTTCTCATCCTATCTTGCCTCCTCAACTTATCCTTCTCAGCATCAACAGCCATAGCGTCTTTTGCCATTTGCACAGAGAACGCTCCTTTTGGTAGGCCCTCTCCTCTTGTGTCATCACGACGCTGTTGCACAAATCCTCTCCTAGGAATGTTTTGCTTGGCCTCCGCTAGGAGGCCGCGAATTTTTTTGTATGTGTTCATTATGGTGTTACATCCTTTACAAATTTTCTCATCTTACCTTGTTGCCTAGCCCTACGACCTCTTCTTAGCATTGCTTTAAAGGTTCTAGGAACATTAAGAATCTTATTCTCTCCCTCGTTTCCTCTACCTGTCTTCTTAGCTTTTGTGGCTCCTCTACGGAATGCTCTAGTAGCTCCACTCATTACATTTTCTTTAGACTTGAGAATATAGTCTAGTTGTGGGTTGGACCTGTCTTCTTCTGTTATTAGACGATAAATTCTGTCGTATGAGTTCATTTTTTCTTCTTTTTACCACCTGGAGTTACTTTACCACTACAAACTGCTGATGCATACATATTGGCATAAGCGGAAGGGTAAACAGCAAACTTGCTCTTGGCGGCTGCTTTACCTCTAGCACATAGTTTCTTTTCTAACAACTTTCCCTTTAGTGTGTGTTTTTCTTCAGTAAGCAAACTGTAAATTCTATCGTATGTGTTCATTACTTTCCTCTCCTTTGAGGCAATGTACCAGATTCAAAGTCTTGTGTGTTCTTTTTAGCTTCAGCCCTTGCATCCATCTTCTTAAAGATTCTCTGACCACGCTCAAACTTTACTGCTTTTCTACCTTGTGCTATTTTTTCCTCTGCACTACGCTCCTGCCTGTCTGCTGTACTTTTTAACGCACGGACTGCGGCAGGAACAGAAGGAGTAGTAGGACCTTTTGCAATATCACTTGCTGCTTTTCTTCTAACTCTAGCTTTTGCAATCAGTTTTCCTGCGGCCTGTCCAGCACCTTGTGCTCGGACTTCACCTGTGGTTTTACCTGTAAGTCTTCCTTTTCGTCCAGGAGTCCCAAACAATTTCCTACCCTTGGTCTTAGCACGGCTTTCAGGGGTTCGCATTTCTGTTAATACATTATAAATTCTTTCGTATGCTTTCATTTTATTAATTCCTTTTTTGACCGAGCAGAGCTTTCATGTAAGCTTTAGGGTCTTTATCAAAACTCATCCCCTTTTGTTTTAGGTCTTTAAACCTGTCTTTAAGCTTCTGAACTCTTTGGGTTGTTGGCGGAGGTGGGGCTTGCTTTCTTGTCTCACCCTTAGGAACATCAGGTAATGCTGCTGGTTGTCGTTGAGTTGTTACAGACACCTTAGGAGCACTAACAGCTTTAGGTAATCCAGTATCTCCTACCTTTGATACCCCAGCAGCAAGTCCGCCCAACATTGCAGCAGTAACACCTAACTTCTGTCTAGATGTCATCTTCCGCTGTTCAGCTATGAGAACTTCTTCTATTAACAAGTTATAGATTTTTTCGTAACTGTTCATATAATTATATAGGAGTCCCAAAAAATTAGGAGTCCCAAAATAGGGGTCCCAATTTTAAAAAATTTGTAGGAGTCCCATAAGTTTTAGGAGTCCCAACTTTTCTTATTTTTGGGAATTTGGGTTATTACAAAAATATGATGTACCATCTATGGGTGGGCGCGATATGGGGACTCCTATAGTTATTGCTAACTTTTCTGCCAAATATCTGTAGCATAAGCACTTACGCGCATAGGATGTCCCAAAGTTCTCCTAATTAGGTGTTGAGTTTTGGTGCTTCATTGCCGATAATATACATATGAAAGCAATCATCACTCTACTCCTCCTCTCCGCGCCCGTCCTCGCTCAGTCTCCCACCCAAGCCATCAAGGCCAAGGATGGGGCAGCATGTGCCGCTTCATTCGATGATGCCATCAAGGTCAACATACGCCCCGAGTGTGTGCGTGAGCTTGCTCCTATCGTGGCTGCTATACGCTACGCTGAGAATGGTGGCAAGGGTAAGGAGTACGGTATCCTGCATCCTAGGGTCAAGCCCACCTACCGCTCTCAGGCTGGGTGGTGTGCTGCTACTGTCCAGAAGAACTATGACCGATGGGTGAAGGCAGGTAGGAAGGGGGACTATGTGACCTTCCTAGGTAAGCGGTACTGCCCCATCGGTGCAGACAATGACCCCAATGGCCTAAACAAGCATTGGATTCCCAATGTGAAAAAATTCCAGAAAAGATTTGCAAACTAACCCAAGCGGAGGTATAATACACGCATGATCAAGCACAGCGCAGAATGGAACGAGATCCTAGGAGACATGGTGGACGATGTGCGTGAGGAGCGCGAAGTCCTAGAGGCTATGGCTGATGAGTCCGAGATGACCTCTGGTGATCTTGACGATTGGTATCAACACCTGCTCGATAAGGCCCTCGCTCAAGAGGAGCGTGAGGTCTGGGCAGACTTCTGGAACGATAAGGAGCGAGTATGACCCGACAAAGAAAAGCACAGATCGAAGGAATTTTCTTCTTCGTTTCCATCTTCGCCTTCGTGGCAATCACCCTTTACGGTATTCTCTAATGCAACTGCTCACAGACAAAATCAAAGCGGCTCTCCCCTCTCTGTACTCGACCGAAGATATCCCGTGCGAGGATAAGAAGGTCGTGGTGAAGTTCTTCAACCCGATGGGTGCTCAGACTTGGGAGATCGTGGAAGGCTCATATCAAGAGACCATCGATACATGGCTCCTCTTCGGTAAGTGTGACCTTGGCTATGGTCCCGAGTGGGGGTATGTGACCCTCGCAGAGCTTGAGAGCTTGGATGTTGGCTTTGGTCTTGGGATCGAGCGTGATATCTGCGTGAACTCCCACCTCCACGATGAGTGGAACACGATGGAGGCTTGAATCAGCAAATAACCCCCCAAATCGTGGCTCTATTGCCCGATTGGGGGCCGGGGCGAACCGCCCTAAGTAGTGATGCCACAACGGGTTACAACGAATATTTCTTTAGATTAGGTCTTGATCGCGTTCCAGATTATGATATAATGCTCCACATGAACGAAACCCGTAAACGCAGGACGCCTGATCAGCTTATCGCTGACGCGCAGGCGCGGCTGGACAAGCTCCAAGCCAAACAGGCCGAGACTGAGGCCAAAACCAACCCGCTTCTCGCTCCTCTCCTTCAGGAGATCAAGGATGTTGAGAAGGCCGAGCTTCTTGCTCGTAAAGGATTCTCTAAGGGTCCGCAGAACTTCGACACCCGCATCGCCAAAGCGGAGGCTCGTATCGCATCTATTGAGACTGCGAAGGCTAACGCTGAGAAGGTGATCGCTGTGTCTAAGGCTCGTAAGGCTACGCTTCGTGCTGCCTTGTCTACTCTCACTTCGGAAATTGCAAGCGGCAAGGAAATTGGCGAGGATGATGTTTTTCTCGCACTTGAGGCTTGACCTTCATGGGGGGTCATGGTATAATGGCCCCTCATTCAACGAAACCCCTTACTAAAGGAGAGCATATGCTCAACAACATCACTTCTATCGTGCGCTCAAACCAGAGCGCGGTCATGGTTCGGGTCGGTTCGGACAGCAACGCTGTTTACACCATCTTCGACCTCTCGACGCGAAGCAACAGCTTCACGGGCACCCTTGCTGGAGCCAAGTCCGCTTGGAACCGCAAGTACAAGCGTTCTCGCCAGTATGTGGCGAAAGGGAACCATCGGTTCCTAACCGCCTAGGACGCTAGGCACTCGTCTGGGCGAGTATAAATAGACATTAGGCCTAGAGCGCCTCTGAGAAGTGGTATCCTTCTCAGGGGGTTGGAAATTCGGAGAGGCATCGGGAGGCATCCTGATGCGGGTCGCATAATAAGAGTTTTGTTACTCTCTAGTGCAGACAGGCCAGAACCCGATGCGGAAATCCGTGAGGTATGGTCAAGGCAATAGCCGTTTGTCGTAGGTGATCAGAAGTAGTAACATGGGATCCTTGCAGGTAATACTTGAATCCTGTCCCTTTCTCTCCGTCTTTCCTCTCACCCCTGGTTCGCCCCGCTTCTTTTCTACGCACTTATCCATGGAAAGAAAAGGTTGCGAACGAGGGGTTTTTGGGGCCGGGGGCTGCGCCCGTAACTAGTGATGAAACAACAACTTACGACGAAAAAAACCTTAGGACTACCCAAAACAAATCAGAGAAATCACCTTCGGTTTGCCGAGTTTTGCCCCTTAACTATATATGAGCGATAAAGACAACATGGTCCGATGCATCTGCTGTGACCGACGATTCCCCCTCTCCCACATGGTCGATAGCCTAGTGTGGGCTCTCCTCATCTGCCAGCCCTGCTACGACGCGAACAAATAAATCCCAGAAAGGTCTGGACATTCCCCAAAACCCTGATATAATGGACACCATGAAAGCAACTCAATACCTCCTCAAGAATCCCTACACGGGTGACGAGCTTGTCCGCTGCGATGCGAGCGAACTCAACGGCTTCCTCTCCTACTTCCGTGGTCTCATCGGTGTGTGGGATATCCCTTTCGAGGTGGTAGCTTGAACTACTTCAATCTCGCTATGGAACTGTCGGACAATGTGTTCGCTTGGCATCTCAGCGGAGTTCTTGAGGTCCTTCACCGCAACAATCGCCCCACGCCTGACCTTGAAAAGGTGGCTAGGGAATACCTGAATTGTTTCTACGCTGAGGAACTGGCTGAGAAGCTAGAAGCTGACGCGAACAACGCAACCCCTGAATGGAGTCTTTCCTGATGGATACTTTCCTCGAAATGAAGCTCTCTGAGTTTCAACGCATCTGCCAGTCGATTGGTATCGACATGGTAGAGCATGGCCCTCTGGCAACAGAGATGTACTGGGATGGCTTCTGCGCTGCTGAGGTGGCTGAGGCTGTCGAACTGATCGAACTCAAAAAAGAATTCTCATACATGGAGGAGCCCCCCTATGTTTCCTGAAACACCTGAATATATCACCATCCCCGACCACCCTCACGTTGTAGAGGAGATGAAGAACTGGAACATTCAAGGCGAGCCCTACACGGGCCAGCTTGGAGAGATTTCCGAATGGGCTGCTCGTATGGCTCTGCGTGATTTCCCTGAAGGCTCTGAGCAGCTTCTCTCTGAAGTTACCGAGAGAGCAGGTAGCTTTCAGCTTGACCTCGCCCTGTCTAAACTGGTGGACGATGGCCTGATGACCATGAGTTGGTGTGATGAGACAGAGCAGTTCACCTTCGGCCTGACCGAAGAAGGTAGAAAGATGCACGGAAAGGCGTAAATCAGCCAATAACCCCCCTCAGTTGGCCTTTATTGGCCGATTGAGCCCCGGCGGTTTTCGCCCTAACTTGTGATGTGGCATAGACTTACGACAGAATTTTTCCTAAAGTTTTTCTTGCAGATGGTCGATAATAGTGTATAATGGTCTCCATGGAACCGACATACAAAGCACCGCAGATCGACGCCCTCCTCTCTGAGATCATCTTCAACGGCAAGGACCGTGCCACCTGTGTCCGTGAGGGCACCTGTGTAACCTGTGATGCTAAGGGCATCATTGCAACTTCCTTCAGGGATGATGTGTCCCGCAAGGAGTACCAGATCTCTGGTATGTGCCAGTCCTGCCAAGATGAGGTCTTCACCGAAGGTCATGATTTTTTCTAGGCTTTTCCGCTGGACAATCCACCTAGTCCGTGGTATAATAGGACTCACAGATCGGGAGTCTGTGCTAGTTACTCCCACTTCATCTTCTCTCTTGCAAGAGGATTTCACTATGAGTCGATTCGACTACAACACGCTTGAGGCCAAGATTCAGGGTCTCAGCATTCAGGTTGGCGAACTGTTCGCTGACCTCTACAAGGACACCGATGCTTCGGCTTCGGATGTCGATAACGCGCTGGAGGCTTACAAGTCTCTGCGCCGTCTGCTCCCTAGGGAGTACGAGTGGAACAGCGATTCGCGTCACATCGGCGCGACTGCTGCCCACAAGGCTACCCAAGGCATGAGCTAAGGGTATCTCGGGGAGGGGTAGCATGTAAAAGTGCGGTTTACCGTCTTGCTACCTCTCCCCACCTTCGCCGCACCTATAAAGAGATGGTAAACGGAAACACTCCGCTGAGTGTGTCGAAGTAAAAGAAAGCGAGTAGCCTTCGGGAACAGGCAGGGAGGCCACACCTATAAAGAGATGGTAAACGGAAACACTCCGCTGAGTGTGGCCTCCCGCCCTTCGGGGGCGAAATGG
>VTLG01010201.1_pt1 | contig 11487 bp, 7 predicted proteins | sample 4694571 | NCBI WGS metagenome assembly VTLG01 (sample SAMN12604809, study PRJNA352737) | marine metagenome | biome: ENVO:00000447; feature: ENVO:00000209|ENVO:00000569|ENVO:01000036; material: ENVO:00002151; isolation source: viral sequences binned using virsorter ... | reverse complement strand
ACTAAGAGATGCACCAGCGGTAACAACTCTTAACTGATCTGCGCTGTCAAAACGAACATCTGTTTGATGCCCATTATCATTTGTACCAGAAAAAATTGTGGCGTAATTAAGCCCAAGATTTCCACGCTTTACCCAAGCTGAAAATGTCCAAACCTGTTTATTGCCATCACTGGTTGGGTCGAAATACAGCTTTGCACTATCGTTATCATTAAACCGCAAAGATTGATTAATGCTGTAGCTGAAAAAGTCAGACCCACTTGCATACATCCATTGGCTTGAACCTACTGGCCCTGACATATCGACCCCCTATGAGAACGCCAACTGGGACGCACCCAATAAAATGCTATCAGCCGCTGACACAACATAAGGAACAATATCAATCGCATTTGCTGCTGATGACAAAGTAAGTGTATTCACACCGCCAACCGTTTTGTATTGCGTGTCAAGTGATACAGCTCTGCCACCTGTGCCATCTTGTATAAATACAATAAACCCAGTTTGACCAACTAACTCTGTAGTCGGATTTGCAAGTGTAACTGCGCCTGTAAGTGTCAAAACAAAGTTTTGGTTTGCAGCAAAATCAAGTGTGACGCTTCCTGAGTTTGATGTGTCTGTATCCGTTTTGCCAATGACAGCTTTTTCAAACTCAATGTTTGTGCCGCCTATCTTGAGCCGATCATCACCATTCTCGTCATACTCTATGTAACCGTCATTGCCTGTCCCAAAAAACAGCTTTTCATCATCAGGTATTGTTTTGTTTGTAAGCTGTTGTGTAGCGACAGTGCTAACCAGTTCACCATCACCACCCGGAGGCAGTGTCAGAGCGTTTGTAACACCAGCACTATGCGGCTGAGCTTTGACAGTCTGACCGTGACTGTTTGATTCGCAATTGAATACTATAGTTCCGGGATTAGTATTACCTTTGAGAACTGTTTTCCCAGTGCCATTTGGATTTAATTCAATATCAGCGTTAGATGTGGTCACAATATCCTGACCATTCATGTCCAAATCACCGCCTAGTTGCGGTGTTGTATCTGCTGATAAGTCAGCAAGACCACCACCAGCTGGGCCAGTTGCACCTGTTGCACCAGCTGGTATACCTAACGCTAATGCTAACGCACCGCTGCTTGCTGTGAATGTTGCGGTTGCTGTAGGCGTAGCACCAGCTGATAAACCGGATGCAGAAATTGTGACTGTGCTAACCTTACCTTCTTCAGCTACAAGATTGCCGTTAGAATCGAAGCCAAGTTGCTTACTTGCTCTTGTCGAAACATCAGGTAATGTAAGTGATGCCGTAGTGTCAAAATCAGACAAAATCAAAGCACGATTAGAAGCATCATCAATATCAGCCGCTATAGCAATCATGCGATCAAGTTCTGTATTAAGAGTTGCAACATCAAAGGGGCCAGATGTTGGAAAGTCAGTTGTACGATCGAGGTCAATGTCACGTGTTATAACAACACTTGATCCACCAGAAGCACCAGTTACCTCATTGCCAGTTGTCATTTGCACAAAACCAGTTGTGCCAGAAGTATGAGCCTGACTATCACCAGAATCATCTGATGTTGTATAATGAGTAGTTAATGTTTTCTTTGTGCCATCAACATATACATTAAGATCATCATCATCAAAAAACTCAAACGGCACTGTAAAGGTGGCTTGTGTAACCCCTTGGTTTACAGTGTAATTCACTCGAGGTGAGTTATCGCTTAAACTAATAGTCATAATAATCCCCTACCATGCTCTCTTTTTAAATACAACGCACAACTAGTTTCTTCCAAGTTCACCAACTAAATCTCTCATATCATCACCAAATGGTTTAAGACCAATAAAAGGCAGTGAATACTTCAATTTTTCAGCTGCATCAGATTCTCGACCAGAAAAGTAATCATCTACTGCTCGAACATAATCAGTTGTTAATCCAGCTGGAGCACCTAAAGGTTCTATAAAAGCATCAAACAACGCCTCATCTTCATTAGGATTAATATATTTTGGAGGTATAAATGCATCTTCACTTATAATACCAGAATTACCAGCCATGGCTAATCCAGTATAAGCAAGATCAGAATAAATTCCAAAAATACCAGAATGGTCTATTACACGCGCAATCACATCAGGTGATGTACGCTTTTCAAACCAATAATCAGGTTTCTTGGAAGCTAAAGATAGATAGCTGAGAGCAAGCAAGGCAACAATTCCTTGCAACCTGTATTGTCTGTTTGGATCTCTTATTGCACCAAGTATTTTATTATTGGCACCAAAAGCAAAATTCATAAATGTAAATGGTGTAGTCAGCAAACCAGATTCAACACGAACCATATTTACAGCACCAGTGCGTAACTGTTTTTCTACCTTAAATTGTGTTGGAAACTTTTTACGAATTGCTTGAAAAAATGGATTATCTTTTAAATAAACTACACCATCAACAATCAATGGCTTATCAAAAGTTTGCCCCATAACAATAGTATTGTTTGCATGAGACGCTATAGCAGCTTGAAATTTTCGAACCGTCTCTCTTCCTTGAGGAGTTGAAATATCCCATTCATCTGTATTAGAAACCTCAAATGCACCGCCACGTTTGGATAATTTTATATCACTTTTTTCAGTTGGTGCAGTAGATATAAACTTTGCCATATCCTCATCAATACCGTATCTAGCAAGGTACTCTCTATCAAATAAAGATATTTTACCCTCAGACCACTGACGAGATAATTTAATAAATTTATCTTGAACAATTATTTGATCTAATGTTTTGCCAGCAAATGTAATTGGCGCCAAACCATTAAGTGTATAAAAAACTTGATTACCACGTTGTATAAAACGCTCCATCATATTAGGTTTAACGCGTCTTACAGTGTCACTTAATAATTCTCTTGCATAAACATTTTTAGTGATGTCAAGTAACTCACCAGCTGCTTGAGCATCTTTAATTACCTTACCTCTAAAAGCGCCTTCAACTGATGCAGCACCAGCTTCAAAAACATCTCTAAATCCATGAGCCATAACAATAGACCCAGCATCTGTAATTGCAGAAAGACCAGCTAACGGAAGATATGTCCAACCTGTCCAAGATTTCATAGCTTTTATGGCGGCATTGTCTAAACGATCTGGACTACGTTGCAACGTACCCATTACACGTTCATAGTCACCATAGAAATCTGCTTTAAGGCGAGATATTTCTTCGTTTGATTTACCAGCTTTGCGAAGGGAATCTTCCATATCCTCAAGCACTTCATCAATGTTTCTGCCACCAAACTTATTGGCAAATGAAATGCGGCGACCCATGCGATCAAAGTATGTATACATAACCTCTGGATCTGTAAGAATGTAATCATAAACTTTTGCTACATCTACATTTGTTTTGCGACTTTTTAAATGCTTTGCACGACCCTCTGTTGTTTTGCTTCTAAGAATATTGGTCATCTCTTCACCATCTTCTTCTAAGATGCGAGAAAGAGTTTTCATTCCATCTGTACGTAAATCAAAAGTTCCAAATTGTTTACTACCACGTATTTCAGTGTCGCCTTTTGCTAATCTTTGTGCAGCAAACTCTTCATCAAATATTTTTGCTAAAGCCTGTCTTGCGCCTTCATCTCTAGACAATAAATCTTTATTGTAGAAAATTGGAAATGTAAAATCTTCACGAAGAACTTTACCAATCTGCCCCTCATAAAATTCAATACGTGCTTTTAATACTGCTTGTCGTTTATCTAATGCATCTTGCAAAGCAAATTGTTTTTTGGTGCCAGCTTTGTTTGGCATCTTAGCTATGTCAGATTCTAACTTTATTAATTTTGCAGTCACAGAATCAAGATCTGCCTGATTCTTTGTAATTAATGCGCGTATCTTTTCATCATCTTTGACAACGCCATAATATTTCATATCATCAGAAAATGCTTTAAAAGCATCAGAGATTAATACACCAACTTCTTTTTGCTGATCTGATATACCATCAGCCGCAAGTCTACGAAGCTGCGGATCACGTGACTTACTAAATATATAACGTCTTATTGTGTCATTTGCCCAATCATCAAAACCACTTCGAGGATTATATACTTGTAAAAATTGAAATGCCTTATTAATGCCTCTTGTTTCTTGTGAATGAAGATCACGCATACGTCTTACAAGGTTTTGAAATTGTCCTTGATAAGTAACAGATTCTTGAGCAACAGATTGTATGCCAATACCACGCCTTGCACCTTGTGTAGACACAGCACCGTTATAGCTAAGAAGCATAAATAATTCTTTTACATCATCAGGTATATCTGTTCTTTGCATTGCACGTTGTGATGGACTACCTAGCGGATTACTTACTACAGGGTCGTAGTCACCACCTTTAGCTGGTGTGTATCCATCATCCAAAGACAACTCACCCAAATTATCTTTTGATGTCATATGGTCAAATTTTTTACCTTGAAACAGTTTATTTACCTTAGCTGCACTACTTTGAAAAAATGGTCTTGCATATGATGCACCTTTCATAACACCACCAAAACCAGCAGAAAATACAGTAGCGGCTGCTACGTTTGCATAAGCTTCACCCGGCTCATCAGCTACAGCAAAAGGTGCGCGTCTTGCTTCTGATGCAACACCATAAGCAAAGCCAACACCGCCAGCCCTAGTCAAAGCCTGTGTAAAAGTTTTGCCAAGTTTTACATAATTTAGTCCGGGTACAAGTGCTGTTACAGCAAGTGGATCTGTAAGGCTTCCAACAATCTGTGCCGTAAAAGGTGCTTTTGCAGCTTGCTCTCTCCGAGAGATAGCTGTTCTTGCTCGTAATTCAAGAAACTTTAGATGTTCTGCATTTTTTGCACGAACTAAATCATCATAATATGGAAGTAAATCTTCAGAAATATTCTGAGTAACATTAAATGTTGTATCTATGGGTACGTCAGCAAAGCGTCTTTCTTCTTCAATCCTCTCAATAAGAGGCATAGTTGCATAAGCAGCATTTGCTTTCCAACCCTCATACCAAGAAACGGGTGTTTCATCCGTAAGAGCATTTGGTATTGGTATAAAAAAATCTCTTCTACCAAGATCACTCAATATTCACTCCTACAAAACATCTGATGGAGCAACAAGGAATTGTTGCAATACACCACCAGATTCCCAATTTTTGCGTATTTGCCTTTGTCTAGCTTCTGCTTTTTCAGATGCTTTTTTAGACGCTGCAATTTGATTTACACGATATTCGGTTACCTTAGATGCAACATAATGGTGGCCTACAATTAAAGGCGCACCATTCGTACGAAGAATATTTCTATCTTTATCTACCAAAAAATAAACAGGCAAAGATGTACCCGATCTTCTATCAGGAATTAAAAATACATCTTTTCCAAGTTCAGGCCGTCTACCATTAGGCTCAAAAACAGTTGGATCAGTATTCGGCAAAAGTTCTAATTTTTTTGCAACACCCTCTACAAAATAACCTAATGTTGTTTCATCAGCATATGCCGCTTCTGGTGCATAATTAGATCTACCAACCTTTTCATGTAAAAACTTGCTCTCTTTGAACAATGTTTCAGATGCATTTTTTAATATTTTTTTAACTTCTTTTTTATTTTCATACATAAGCAGAAGATCATCAGCATATGTTGAAAAAAAATCTATTTCTTCAGAAGATCCATCACCGTCAAGCACTTCATTAGCAACAAAATTTCTTGTTGCCACTTGTGCGCTTTCTTTACTATCCAGTGTTGTTTTTATTCTGCTATTTAATACGTCTTGTGTACTATTAAATTTAAGATCTCTATACTTAGAAACAAACTCGGGAACTTTATCAGTTCCAAAAGTATCTCTAATATTTATGAATGTTTCATATTGAAGGATTGTTTTTTGGTCTAATCCTCTAGCTAATTTCTGTGTAAATACAGGCCCACCTTGCTTGCCACTTACAAAACGAGTAGCCTGTTGATAAACTGCAAGAGCCATTTCAAGATCTTCACCCTGCAATGTATCTATACTATTAAAATAATCTGTGACAGGGTCTGGCAATGGACCATCTGAATTAAATAGTAGCTGTTGCAGAGGCCTTGCATCAGCCCTCCATTGAGCCAACTGACTACCAATCATACCCTCAGGTGGGCTTAATAATCCACTAATCTTTTCTTTAAAATCAGTTCCATTCTGGATACCATAAACGCTTGATAAAATACCATTGCCATCTTCTTTGCCTAAAGAAATACCATCTTCTAAAGTTTTCAGATTTGATGCGACAATTCTCTGTGATCTTTCAGCATTAAGCTGTTCTTGAATCTGACCCGATGTCGCACCAATATCAGCTGCTATTTTTTTAGCCTGTCCTGATTCTACTATCTCTTCTAAAAACTTTTCACTTAATCCATTACGTATTAAAACTGCTTTTAATTTGCTATTTGTAACTTTTTCTAAATTACCCTCTCGAACAGCAACAACTAAATTATTATAAATATCACTTGCTACAGCAGCTTTTCTCTCTGGATTATTTGCTTGTTCTATATTTTCTCTTTCGTAGGCTTCTACAACATCATTTGAAATGCGTGTTAATGAACCTCTATAATAACTATAATCAATTCTGGACTGTCTCTCATCCAACCATGTTGAACCCCAGATATCATAATATTCAGCAGCATTTTCTTCTGCTCGTTTTTCAGCTGCTTTTTTTGCTCCAATAGCTGCACCAGCTGCACCTTTTTGTGCTGCAATATTTTGCAGATCATTTATGTCTCTACTTAAACCTCTGTTAGCATGTGATGCCGCTTCTCTTCTTTTGAATTTAATGCCTTCATCATATATTGTTTTGCCATATTGCTTTTGAGCTAAATTTGTAATCTGTCTTACAAGTGGTTCAAGATCACCACTATTTGTAGCTGTAGTATTTGCATATGCTTCAAATTCTTCATCAAATGCATCAACATCTTTTGGATACTTGCGAGCAAGTTCTAATGCTTTAGCATCAACTTCATTTGCAACAGCTTCAAAAAATCTTTTACGTGCAATAGGCTCATAATATTTTTCAGCAACAGGTGATAGATCTTCTGGTAATGGTGGAAACTCAATATTACCACTCGTAGTATTTCTTGCACTAATAATTGCAAGTTGAGCAGCTTGCTCACCTTCTTTTCTTTCTTTATCATAAGCAGATTTATAGGCAAGCTCTCGAAGTTGCTTACCTGTCTGCCTCATAGCCCTGCCAACAGCCGCAGCGCCATCTCCCATCGCTACAATACCAATAGGGCCAATTCGTGTTTCTGATGGTCTTAATACTTTTATTTCAGCCATTTTACGTCCATCTATTGCTATGTCATGGCGTTACATTATAGGCATCATAACCAGCACTGGTTAATGCAGTCATTGATTCTAATGTTGCCATTACCCTTGCCTGTTCACCTTCAAACTCTGCAAATCTTGCTCGTTGCTCAGCTCGACCTCGAGCAAAAAGACTTTGTATTCGCGCAAAACGAAGTTCATCAGCAGTTTGTGTCCTTGCTTTTTCCTGTATTGCCTTAAATGATCTGTCAGCACCACGTCTGTTATACCCACGTATTGCAGAAGAATCTCTTAAAAACTCTGAGTATCTTTGAGATCGTAATGTTGCATCACGTTCAGCTTGTGCCTGAATAGCAAGTGCATTATCTCTTGCCTGTCTTGCAATTTCTCTTTGCTTTATTTCTTTTGCTCTAGCTTCTTGATCAATGCCAGCGATTTCCATAGAAGCACCAGCTGCTATAAATAAATACTCAATCATGAAAACGCTACCTCTACTACCATACCATTAAGTTGCATATTAAGCGGTGCTATTTGTGAAATAGTCACTGCGGGATCTCTACTATATCCAAGAACACGAAACTCTTTTTTACCTGTAAATGCCTCACGTGGTGTTGATGGATCAAATGTAACATTTCGTATAATCATATTTGTATTGTTTACAGATATGCTAAGTGTTTCTTCCAAATCTAAAATTACATTTGTAATCTTTCTTGGCCTGCCTGTTATTGGGCCGCCCGGTGCATTTGCAAGATCAATAGCATTAGTTCTTAACTCAGGAACAAACTTATAACCTATTTCTGCTTTTACTGATGCCTTTACAGCACTCACATCTACATTGCCACCAGATACAGTAAATGAACCTAAATACTCTGTATCATCAACAACATCTACAACTGCACCATTTGAAAAATGACTTGATACAGCAAACACACCAGCAGATCCATTAAAGTCATCTGCAAAATCCATATTTAAATCTTTGTCAAATTGCTCAAGAAAAAACTTATTTGTACCTGATCCATCATCTCTGACAGTGACAGCAAACAAACTTTCATCCACAGCGCATACTGAATGGTATCTACCTGTAGTTGTCCAACGCATCCAGCCAGCACGTTTCTCAGATCTTATACTATAAAATGCAGCAATCTCTCCATTGTCCATTAGAAAGAACGCATAAGCACCGGGCCTATCTAAAGAACCCTTTACATTTGTAAGTTGCAAAGGATTAGATATTAGGTGAGATGAAAGTATCGACACCATATTAGTGGTATAAGCACCTTCAGAGTCATTGAATATAAACTCTCTAACAGCTGTACCAGTAGCCTGTACAAACAATGTGCCGCCATCAAGAGATGCAGGACGCACAAAACTACACCCAAACGGAGTTTGCTCAGATACTTTTGCGATAGATGCTGTAATAGGTTGATCTTGAAAAGCTGGTAAAAAGAACTCGCCTTGATTACAAAAAACTTGCAAATCACGATTAGATACAAGATGCCTGATAAAGTTAGTTACACCAACTGCAACTTCAATATCAATCGCATCAGCTGTACCACCATCACCAACGTCAAAGTTAAAATACTCATCACTTACAGATGACCATATTCCACTAGGTTGTGAAGGTGTGCCGCCAAACCAAAGCCTATTCTCATGGAATGTTACAGCAGCCGGATAGCCTCGAAGATCACTATATGATTGCTCAAACCATTCGGTTGTTGCAGCTGTGCTTGAAATTGTTGGTGTGCCACCACCAGTTGCTGTTGAAGTAGCAGAACCACCAGCTGTATATTCAAATGTATTCGCATCTATAACAGAACTTACAGTTCTACTTCCATTAATATTACCATTACTTATACCACCAAGAGAACCAGCACCAGCAATAGTAACTGTTACACCAGATGCAAGGCCATGATTCAGATGTATTACACGAACTTTATCTGACCCTTGAGTAGTATTTAGAGAATCAAAATCTAACCTTCTTTCAATAGTACCTTGGACATTTGCTGTTGCACTTGTGCCACTAGCTACAGCTGTAATATCAACCTGTGTATCATTAATCAAAAGACTCACACCAACATGTCCTGATACAAAATATGATGCACTAGCTGTAAGTGTGATGCCATTACCCGATGTTGCAGATGGAGTTATAGTTACACCACTTGCTTGGAAGTTATAATATGGTTGTAGCTTTTTGTTACCATCAGCAGCTGTATCAAATTCAAATGTTCTAACCTCAAATGCTGTTAGACTTGTTCTTACCAACTCACGAATCATAAAATCATTATGGGCAATAAACATAAAGTCACCTGATTGTGCATAGGTGAACTCTTGTAAATTGCTATCTGTAAATGGCAAAGATGCGCCTGATGTATCTTGCGTTACTGTAGCCACTAATGAGTTAAAAGAACCATTAGCATTTACACGAAACATCTCAATCTTGCCTGAACTAAATGCAGCTACATATTTCTCATCACTTGAAAATATAAAAGGCTCAAGACGAATCTTTTGGTCAACAATGGTAAAATCTGTAACAGCAAGCCTTGTTGAATCTGTTGTAGTTACTTTGCGATCACCTGTGCCAAAGCCATCTCTTGTAACTGTCACAACAGCTGCTCCGGGATTGGTCGATGTCAATCCAGTTACGGCATTCAGGGCAGTAAATATATTATCAGCCGTTACATCATTTGATGTATTTGCTCGAACAAAATGTTTATTGCCAACAGCTGCGCTTGGCGAAGCACTACCAGCAGTTTCAAACTCAAGTGTGATTTTTGTCCCATCACTCAATACAAACGTAAGTTGTGTGCCAACAGCTATGTTTGCATAATCAGAAACAGTTATAGTTGCACTTGGTTGTGAATAGCTTTGTGAAAAATTGTGAAGTCTTTTAGAACCGGGACGATTTATAACACCACCCTCTGCACGAATAAAAACATTCTTAACAGATTGTCCTGATTGATTATAAATTGCTGAATCCACCCTTGATGTCAAAGATGGACTTATTTCACCAAAAACAAAGTTGTTAAGCGGTATACGAACTCTCGCCATTAACTTCGCCTTTCAGTAATAAACCTCGATGTCAGTAGCTTGCGTGTTGTTTGTTGCTGACTGTCTAGTGTTTTGGCCTGTTGCAGTAACTGTCCACCTTTTGCCTCAAGAACACTTGATAACTGTTCATCTCTTGCTATTCCCAAAGCAAATGCAGCTGCTAAAGAAAATTGCAAAGCAACAGTAAAGTAAGAAGGGAAGTCCTGCTCTAATGCTCTAAATGTATAATCTGCAATTAATGAATCACTTGATGCAGAATCACTAAATACTTTATCACCATAAACATTATACTCAATAACTGCATCATTGACTGTTACAGCATGTAGCATAAGTAAGTCAGCTGGTAATTGATGTGCGCGATCATAACGTCCTGTTGGGACAGCAGTCAAAAGATTTAGTTCTGCCTGATTGGTAGCAAAACGCCAACGGCTAGAACAAAGAGTTGTTCTGACCATATCTTCATATATTGCATTTGCAACAGTTGCCTCAGTGCTTTGAGCGGTAAAAGACGTTATAGGTTCTGCACCAATTAGAACTAATGCTCTTGATGCAATATCAATATCTGAATTAGCTACTGTTGGCATATGATGGTATGGGAGAGGTAAGTTGATACCTTGACCTCTCCCAAACTCCTTTAGTCGCTATCAGCACTACTAATTGTTGTGCCATCGCCTAAATCTATTGCTGTAGCGGAAACCTCTTTCACTACTGTAATAGATGCATCTTTGTGAGTTGAATTTGAATCAACAAGTATCACAATATCTCCTGCGTTCATCATGCCAAGAGCAGACTGACCATTCATCTCACCACCTGTAGCATCGGCAGTTGAAAAATAATTTGCTGCTCTTACAACAGACAAAGCATCGTTAGATGCGTAATACCACATGTTAACACCACTTCCACCACCAATGCGTACCAACTTACTCAAATCGAGAGCCATATCTATTTCTCCCTATTAGTTATTATCAAGGACTTCATAGATACCATTGTCATCAATAACAACAGCACCCATGGACATCATTGATGTTGCAAGGTGAGCAGCTTTTTCTGGCACATAATTGATCTCTGTTTGAACATCAGCATTGATGCCAAGGCCAACTGCGGTTGAATGGTATGCCATATTCTTACCAGCTGTAATAGCAGCAGTAGAAAAGATCTTAAATCCTAAGAACTCTTTCATTGTAATGCCGCCAG
>VTLG01006696.1_pt1 | contig 11487 bp, 27 predicted proteins | sample 4694571 | NCBI WGS metagenome assembly VTLG01 (sample SAMN12604809, study PRJNA352737) | marine metagenome | biome: ENVO:00000447; feature: ENVO:00000209|ENVO:00000569|ENVO:01000036; material: ENVO:00002151; isolation source: viral sequences binned using virsorter ... | reverse complement strand
ATACTGATCCATTTCTTCCCTAGTAGGCAATACTCTTTTTGCCGTCTTACGTTTATCAAGCATTAAAGCATAACTATCTTCTTTTCGCCATCTTTCTTTTGCCGTACAAAGAGGTAGCTTACTAGACTTTTCAGCATCTTGATGTAGCTTAATCCTAGCTTTAATATAATCGTCTTGTTCTTTGGGTGTCCATCTTCTTACGGGTATCATAACAACTTGTTTTCTAGGATAGTTATCAGATTGCATTACCCTTAATTTAGACCAATCCCTTAATATTGCCATAATGGATAAAGACCTAACCTTAATAGGTTTACTATAGCTAGTTAAAGTCTTTTGATTTTTACGACATAAGAAGTCCAATACATTTAATTGGTTTTCCCATTCGGGTTTAGGATTTTCTAAAGCATTAAGAGTAGCCCAAGCAGATGTGACTTTAAAATCTATCAATCTTCCTGTTCTTTCAAGATAGTCAAATGACCCACTCAAAGTCCAACCATTAGTGATCTTATCATCTTTATAGAATAACCTACGTTCAGATAAATCAATTCGTTGTTTAGATCGTTCAATGATATGGTGTACGGATTGTCCTAGCAAAGAGAATATCTTATCAGATACATCTTCTTTTAATAAATCCCAATTTCTCATTTCTAATACCCTTATTCTAGGAGGGGCAATCAAACGAGTAGCAGATATATTAGACCCTTTGGATGAGTAAGGATCGTTAGCTACTGCCCGTTCAATCGCCTTCGGGAGATTAGATGCGTTAGTATATTCCATTAGAATGGTACGGGTTCTTGCCCTACAGTAGTAGAGCCATTGTTATCATCCCCATTATCTTTATGTTCAAGACCTTCTAGTTCTTTTGAACGTAAGATAATATTTCTAATACCTTCGGATAACTGATTAAAAGTTTCCTTCTTACCTTTTTGGAAATCATCCATAGAGAACGTCACACTCGTATGATATTGTTCTGCTATTTTATCGCCTTTAGGTAAGGGCATTACCGACCCAATCTTGTTGTTTTTAGTGCCTTGTATGACATTTAGTAAACAAGTTTGACCTATTAATTTACTAATATCAAAACCTTTTTTTTCAGTTTCAGAAAATGGGCGACCTCTCCAAGAGGTTAGATCAATTCCTAAATTAGATTTTTCGTGTAGTGATAATGTGTAAAATCTACTGATTGTTAGTGGTTCAGATGTTTCGTTGGTTTGATCGGGAGTTTCCCAAATCACCAAGACCTGTCTTTTCCAAGTTATATTGCCTTCAAACTCATTCTTTTGAGTACCAAGATCAATGACCTTAATACAACGGGCTTTGTGAACACCTACAGAAACACTTGGAAAACTGCTAGATTTTTCACCACCTTTTGCTACTATACTCATATTTTTTCCTTTATTTATTATTTAATTAACCTATGTTTATTCTATGGCTTAACTGTTGTCAATATAAATATTGATTTTAGTTAATGATTATGGTAAATAATTGTCAATTATGGCAACAATACTACCCGAATTGGCTACAGAATTAGAGGCAAAAAGGGATAGATTAATCAAGGATATTCAGAATGTAGATCGTTCTTCTGTAATACCCGATCATTTTAATAAAGCTGATAGTATCTTAAAACTTGTAGATCAAGCAAAAGAATGTCATGATAGAGCAAGTTTTATTAGGCGATTGCTTACAACCGAAGAACAATTTAGTATGGGAATAAACAAATAGTGAACAAATGAAGAACAATAAATATAAACTAGCAGTAGATAGAAAAAAAGAAATAATATCTAAATATGGTGGTAAGAATTTATCTAAAAGATTAAGAATATCACATCCAGCAGTATCTAAATGGAAAGTAATACCACCTTTTAGGGCTATTCAGATAGCAAAACTTGGTGATTTCTCTCAAGAATACATAAGACCCGATATTAATTTCAACCTAGCATAGGTATGGCAATGCTATAGCAATGCTATAAATTTGCTAATGGCAAACGTATGACACTATGCTATTAAATCGCATATGCGATTTTATCCCCTTCATCTTCACCTTCACCTTCATCTTCACCTTCAACTGCAAACAAGATATACTATTGACACCAATGTTCTTTCGGGGTAAAAACAAAACTTAACTAAACTTAACAAGGAGAAAATATGAAACCTAAAAAAGATGCCTTTGATAAGTGGTTTGATAAAAAAGTTATTGTTATGGGTATGGGTAGAGGTACTCGTAATAAAAAAATCCACAATATTATTAGAGGAAAAGTTAAGGAAAAACTAATAGAAAAAGTGAGGAAAGATGGCTAAATCAAATGGTAAAATAAAACCAAATGGTAAAGTGGAAAAAGAATTTAATCGTATGCAAAATGGAGTAAAGAAGGATTTAATTGGTTTTGCAGATAAATGGTTAAATAAAAGGTATTCAGCAGAATACTTAAAGAAATTTCCATTTTTTATGCAAATGCGTGATGGGATGCACAATGCTTTAGAAGCAGGTGCTTGTTCCCATACATTAAATAGTATGATAAAAGATGCTAAAAAAGAAGCACTAAAATATCATCAAGACTTGTACAAGGATTAATGCGTAAATCTACCACCGATGAACAAAGCCCCGCTTTTCAATTCTATGCAAACGATTGGATAAGCGATCCTAATAGATTAAAAATAAACCTAGAAGAACAAGGGGCTTATATTTTACTCTATTGTCATTGTTGGCGGGGCTTTAGAATTGAGTATGATTTAGAGATTTTATCTAAAATGTGTAATTGCAGATTAGATAAGATCAAAATAATATTTCCTAAAATAGAGCATTTATTTTACAAAGAAAAAGATAAGAACGGCAAGACATACCTTATCTGCAAACAAGCAGAAGAAGAACGAAAAGAACAAAAACTAAACAGAAAAAGACGATCAATAGCAGGTAAAATGGGGGCTAAAAAAAGATGGTCAGAAGAAAGTTTGGAGGAAGATGAAAACACTCGTAATAATACTTCTAGGCGTAAAACTTAATTATGTTAATTACCCTATGAAATTTGAGAGTTGTTTTGATAGCTTTATGTACGTAGTTGAGAAAATTGCTAAATATCAAACAAATGACATAAATCAAGGGTACTATACAAAAAAAGGAAGATTAGTAGTGGGGCATTATTGTAAATGAACGATCAATCACATTACGGAATATTTTTAAATTACTTTGGAACCCACCATACATTTCAAACTTTTTGCGATAAAGGAATTAACAAAAGACTTATCAAACAACTACACGGAACAATAGAAGAACATCTAAAAACACTTACAAAATTAAATCAAAAAGGGGCAGGAATATATTTTACTGTTAATGAAACTAATTTAAAAGGTAGAACTACTGAACACATTAAAAGAGTTAGAGCAGTATTTATTGATCTTGATGGTTATCCTTTACCTAAAAAATTTGAACTACAACCCCATATGATAGTAGAAACTAGCCCTAAAAAATATCATTGCTATTGGTTATGTGAGGGTATTCCATTAATCAGTTTTAGTTTATTTCAACAAGCATTGGCTTTTAAATACAATGCAGATAGTAAGGTTAAAGACCTTCCAAGAGTAATGAGAGTTGCAGGATTTTATCACAACAAAAGAAAACCTTATCCCGTGAAAATTATTAGTATGATTGATGAACGACCTTATACTAGGGATGAAATTAGAGATACTTTAAAATTAAAAAGACCCGAAAACAAAGTTAGTAATTATGAGATACCACAATACAAAGGGAAGTATTCGGGAACTTTAAGATATGGAATGAAAGAGGGAGATAGACACGGCACGTTAGTGAAGATGCTGATTGCTATTCGTAAAAGAGGTGAAAGCTATGAGTATGCAAAACTAGAGGCAGAAACTTTTGGGAAACTTTGTACACCACCCGAAAATCCAAAAGAGATTATGTTTCAATTAAACGATATATGGAAAAGATATGAACCTACGACCTTATCAAAATAAAGCAATAGAAGATATAAGACACCATTTTTCAAGAGGTAAGAAAAGGATTTTACTTGTAGCCCCTACGGGATCGGGTAAAACAGTCATTGCGTCATCAATGATGCAGAAGGCAAAGGAAAGGAGTAAGTTTAACCTTTTTGTAGCACATAGACGTGAGTTGGTGATGCAATGCAGTAGAAAGTTGTCAGATTTTGGTCTTAATCACGGAGTAATTATGGCAGAAAAAAGTCCTAATGCTATGGCAGATATACAAGTAGCATCTATTCAAACTTTTGCGTCAAGAAAAGATAGGGATGATTTTATAAAACCAAATGCAGATATAGTAATTTTAGATGAGGCACACCGAAGTGTATCGGGTCAATTTACGGAACTCTTAAAAGTTTATCCAAATTCTTTCATTATAGGTTTAACTGCAACACCTATTAGGAATGATGGGCGAGGTCTTGGAAATATCTATGAGGAAATAGTTGAGTGTGGATCAATCAAAGAACTAACTGAACAAGGTTATCTAGTACCAAATAGAATTGTAGCCCCCACTATTCCCGACTTACAAAAAATTAGAATTGTAGCAGGGGATTATGAAAAGAAAGCATTAACAAAGAAAATGAATACTGCAAAATTAGTAGGAGATATTGTTTCACATTGGATCAAATATGGCGAAAATCGGGCAACTGTTGTCTTTGCTACATCAATAGCCCATTCTAAACACATTGCGAACATATTTAGGCAAAATGGTGTTCCAAGTGGACATATTGATAGCGAACAAAATGAACTTGAAAGAGAAACACAATTAGCAAATCTGAATAGTGGCAAAATAAAGGTATTGTCTAACTGTCAAATCTTGACGGAAGGATGGGATCAACCCAAAATATCTTGTGTGATAATAGCAAGACCAACAAAATCTTATCCTATGTATTTGCAAATGGTAGGTAGAACTTTAAGACCTTATCCAAATAAAAAAGATACTTTGATTATAGATCATTCGGGATGTGTGTATGAACACGGATTTCCCGAAGATGCAGGTAATTGGACATTATCTACTAAAAAACCTAAAACTAGAGATAGGATAAAAGACCCTATTCAACCTATTGAAAAACAACCTTTTACTTGTGTTCGTTGTGATACTGTTTATGCCCCAAATCGTGATGATTATGCTTGTCCGAATTGTGCTTTAATCCCGACTAAAAAAGAAAGGATTGTACTTATTTCCGAAGGTAGATTAGTTGAAATGCCTAAAATAAAACCTAACGCAAACGACAAGCAAAATTTTTATGCTCAACTTTTATTCTATTGTCGTCAAAAAGGTTATAAAGAAGGATGGGCTAGTCATACTTTCAAACAGAAATACGGACATTTCCCACACAATAAAAAAACATTTCCAATAGCTACGGGAAAAGATGTAATGAGTTTTATTCAGCATCTAAACATAAGACGGGCTAAATCAAGAAATATGAGGGAGTTAAATTTATGACATCAGAAGCATTAAAGAAGGCACAAAAAAAATATTATTCAAAACCCGAAAATAGAAGGAAGAAAATTGAGTATATGAAAGAATATAGGTCAAGACCTTATGTTAAAGCTAGATACCATAAATACTATAAGGATAAATTAATTAGGGATAATGAAAATGATAAACTTAATGCTAAAAATACAGAAAGACTTGTTGATGTATGAGTGAAGAAATAACAGAACAACATATGCACAAATTAAGGGAGTTAGGCAAGAAGTATGCAAAAGCTAAAGCTGAACTATCTTTTTTAGATCATAATAGACAAATCCTACTTGCTAAACTTATGAAAGAACATATGGTCAGTAGTAATACGGGAAAACTTGATAGTGTTGCATCACAAAATCGTGAGGCAAGAGCAGATCAAAGATATGTAGATCATATCAAAGCATTAGCCCAAGCCGTTCAAAATGAGGCAGAACTTTCGTTTGAAATGACAATAGTAAGAATTAACTTTGAAACGTGGAAAACTAAAATGATAAATCAGATGAAAGAGGCAAAAGATTATGGGGTCAAAAAATAAAGATGAGATATACCATATTTTAGAAAAATACGAGGTCTATTGGGAAGATGCAACAAGTCTAGGTGAGTGGAAGGATATGGAAGATGCTAAAAAAGATACACCAGCGATTGCTTGTACAGAAGGATTTTTAATCAAGAAGAATAGAAACTATCACACCTTTGTTATGACTATTTCAGAAAAAGAGGTAGGCGACCAAATGATTATCCCTACTAAAAATATCAAGAAGATGGTAAAATTAGGTAGAAAGATATTTTATAAAAAAGACTTTGAATACAAAAGATACCAAACATAAAAAAATTCACTATGAAAAATTAGTTAGTATAGGGTGTATTATTTGTAAAAAAATGGGCTTTCCAAATAGTCCTGCTGAAATACACCATATCAACGAGGGAAGAATAGGCAAAAGGGCTAATTTTCGTATGTGTATTCCCCTTTGCCCAAAACATCATAGAAATGGGGAAGAAAGCTACCATTATAGCCCTAAAAAATTCACTAAAAAATGGGGTAGTCAAAAAAAGTTGTTGCAAGAGGTTTTAACCTATGTTAATTGTTGTGGTGGATGTGAATAGATGTATGTACTATCTTTAGGTCATTTTAGCCCTTGTTGTATCATACATTTTTAGCCGAGAGGATGTTCACATTAACGGGGGTAGTAAGGTCTTATAAGCGAAATTTCCAACTACCCATTAAAAGGTCAAGTAGATGTCGTGACTTATTCGTGGATTGACTTTAATTCTAGGTGTCGCCACGATACCGATACTAGATAACGGCAGAACAGGTTTACTTGACCCATAAAATTATGATTGATTATAAAAAATTAGGTAGAATAGGTTTAGATAGTTCAGACCAACAAAAAGTTGATACTGTTATCAACGTAGATCATAAACCTTTAATATCTCAATATAATGATCGCTTTATCAAGTACGGATTTGTTGAGCATAAAGACAATAAGTATATCTTGAAAATGACTAAAAAAGAAAGAGATATATTTCAAATTACCAAGAGCATAGCAGATGACGAGTTAAAATTTGCCTATGATGTTATTAGTAAGATACTTTCAGATGATACGGAACTCAAAGAAATTGAACAATTAAAAAAACAAATCCCTATGATTAGAGAAGATGTACAAATAGAGATATTACGTAAAGATAAAATTAATAATGAACATCAAAAACTTAATGGGGAATTGAGTGTAAAGTTAAAAGATGAAACTGAACGTAGAAAATTTGCTGAAAATGAGTTAGCCCTTATAAAAGGAATAGGAAATAACTCTCCCGAAGTGAGAAATTTAAAAGCTGAATTAAAAGAGGTCAAAGCTGATAATAAAAAATTAGCTGAAATGAATGATAAATTAACTCATACTCCCAATACATTGAGAAAAAAAGGTTTACTGTGATATAATTGCCTTAAATGGCAAAAAAACCTAAATATGGTCTTAATAATTATGTAAAAAGAGGTAGGCGAAAACGACCCAATCGTCACGCAAAATCTTATTCAAAACGTGTTCCTAAAAAATCTAAATATAGAGGGCAAGGTAGGTAATGCCCCTTGACTTGTGATAGTGGTTAGTGTTATTTTTAGTTTTAGGTTAAACTATCACGAAGATAGTTTTTTTGTGGGGTAATGGCTTGTCGGTTTCTTGGTCAAAAACCCCACGATCATTTGCATACCAACCTTTATTAGTCTTTGATATGTCAAAGATATTAACTCCAAACTTCTGTTTTCTTTTAAACTTAAACAGATGCCCCCAGTCAGCTTTACATATTTTGGCACATTGAAAGGCAACTTCAGTTTCTTCGGTATCTTGATACCAAGAACTGCCCATACCAATGTATATTATGCCTAATATAGTAGCTTCGGATTTGTTCATAAGCAACACCCCCTTTCTGCGTTCCAAACGCATATTCTTTGGTGTACACTTACCACTATTCACAATGTCAAAGAGCTAAATTATAAATCTATTAAAATTTATAATTACCCCTAGTATATCATATTGACTTTTTCACTTTTTCCACTTTGTTGAAAAGTAGAAGGACTGAAATTAAAAAAATTTAGGATTGACGTTGTAATAAAAATTTACTTGACACACTTTTTGAGATTTTTTTTACTTCCAAATATTTCCCAATAAATCGCTTTAACAATTTTTACATATTTTTTTTGCTTATACTTTGAAATATCTATTTCTGTCACAAGTTGGGCGAATAGCATTATTTTTTTCTTCATTTCTTATAATAATTCTTTTCAGCTTTTAAATCTAAAAGTTTCCAAGCATCTAATATCTTATAATACTTGTCGGGGTATTTGCCCGTATAATTAGGAATACTATTTATATTATAATCTCTTTTTAGCCATTCTATTAAAACCTCATAAGGATTTGACCCTAAAATTTCAATATTCCATTTTCTTTCTTTAAAGATTTTAGCAACTTGAACAAAAAATATATCATTTCTACAACTTTCAAATTTCTGTATTTGTTGGTGAGATACGGATAAATCAATAGCTATTTTATTTTGAGTTAAGCCGTGCCAAATTCTATGCAATATTAAATGTTTGGCGATCATCTTACTTAATTCAAGATTGTTAGCATTATGTCGCTTTTTTCTAATCCAATATTTAGGGTCAAGTCTATGCGTAGGGTCTTTTGCTATCTCGCTTGAATTGACTATTACAAAATTTGGATATTTATTTGTCATTCATTTTACTTTCATAACAATTATTGCATAAATAATAGACTACACCACTATAATTTAAGTAATTATATGGATAGTTGTTGGTGTCTGCATTGTGAATATTGTCGCTTTCATCTAAAGTTTCTTTACACTCAAAACAATCTACTTCGTTCATCAATTTCATATTAGGTTTATCTGTCATTTTTTATATGCTCTTTTGCGTCTTTTTTAGTTGTAAAAAACTTTTTGTTAAAACACTCTAAATTTATGTTATCAATTAATTTTTTGATACTTATTTTTTTAATTCTTTTAGTACCAGCTTTGACTAAATATACTTCTTTATCTGTCATTTTTTCCTTCCTTATAAATAAAATAAATACCCCCTACTAAACCACCGAGAATAATTACTCTCAATTCAATAGGTGTTTGGTTAAATATTTCAATAATTTCAATCATATTAATAGTAATGTAAGTTGTATAATTCTCATTTTTTCTTCTTTTTCAGTTTTTTAAGTATTTTGTTTGAATATTCTTGATCTTTTTTGCTTTCAAATAATCCTTTTTCCTTGCTCTTTTTAACGTCAATGAGTTTATTATTTTTATCAACTGTAAATGTTAGCATTACCATTTGAATTATTCTTTTAACTCCTTGCCGAAACTTTCTTTATATTTTGCCTTAAATTGTTCGCTTGTTAATCGTTCCTTTTTATCTGTACTAATCCAATTTAAATGTTTGCCCGTTGTTGTACTCCAATCATTTTGACGAACAAAAAAACCCTTATCTGATCTAAAAGCTATCAAAGTATTATAGCTAAAATAAAAATCATTGTTATTGGTATCAGTAAAGACAAGCGAGTGTTTGCCGTAGTTGTCGCTAGAATAATTGCCGTAATTTTTAAAACTAATCATATTAAAAACCCCCTATAAATTGATTATAATAGCATTGGTCACTTAAAGCACATAAAACCCAAAATAGAATATAAAAAAATCCTATTGTAAAAAATATGCCTAACAGATTTAATATAATGCTACTTATATTTTTAATTAATTTAATCATATTCAAATAAGTATCATTTACTAAAGTTAAGTCAACTATTAAATGAAATAAATTAATAGTTGATGTTCTATAAATGTTCTATTGACTTCAATAAATGACTTAAATAAGGTTAATTTAATATAAACTAATAAAAGGGCTAAAAATGACTAAAAAATATGTAGAGTTTTCCCTAGATGAAATAAGGGAGATAAATTTTGCTGTAAGCTGTCATTTACAAGATAAAGAAAATATAAGACCAACAGCAAAAAAACACCTTGAAAGTATTTTTAATAAAACTTCCAATACTTTAAAAGGTCAACAAGAACTACAAGCTACAAGGGGGTTTTAAATGACATATATAATAATAACAGTTGGTTTATTCATTTTCGGGCTATTAGCTTATTTAGGAATTGCTGGAACATTTGAGGCAATAGACTTTCAAAATGAGTTAATAAGAAAGAGGTCTAAAAATGAGCAATAAACAAAAACCAAGCTATGAAAGTTTTAGTATTTCTTTAATGGATAATAATTGGGATACTAACGCTGATAAGAACGGGAAACTACTACCTAACAAGGAATTGACACCTATAATGTTAGAAAATCATCCTTGTGAATATGCTCGTGAAATTTACAAATTAGGGTTTAAACTTTGTAAATGGTTAAATAACAATAAGCAAAAATATGCAGTTAGTTTAGACGGCTCATATATTCCGTTTAAATAAACCAATAAAAGAATATAAAGCCCTTACCTTAAAAAGTGGGGGCTTTTTATATATTGACACCTATAAAAAAATAACTAAAGTAAATTAAATAATGAAAGAGGCTAAAATGATAAAAACAAAAAAACAAATAATTGAAATCTTAAACAAACAAATGTTTATGGATTTTGATTATAAAAATAAAACAATAAGACCAATAAAAGACGAGGACATTTATATTTATAAAGGTTGGTTGTTTGTAAATATGACAGCTACAAAATCAGTTTATAAATATAGTGGAATTGATGTTTATAAATATCCTTTAAATGAATATTGTGAAAGCTATACAAGTTTATGGAATATTCATAATAAGCCCTTTAAAGAATATATTAAAAATAACATCAATTTTAAGGGGGAATATCCAATAGAAATAAACCCCCCTAAAATAATCTATAAATATAAACAAGCTATATAATAGGTCTAACAAAGAAAGCCCCTGATTAAATTCGGGGGCTTTTTGCATTTCGGGGGGTTTAGCTCTTAATCTGGTAAAACAATCAATAACCCTTAATAATAAACATAATACCAATAGCTATAAGTGTAGGTATAAGAATACCTTAATAGGTTAAATAGCTTGATATAGGGCAATTGTTAGCTTTCTGACCCACACACACACGCAGTTGGAGCAAGGGCAAGGGGTAGGCACTACCCTTTATATGTGTTGATGTGTGTCTAGTTCTATGGAATTGTTGATCCTTGTAGATTTAAAGACACGCACACAGCACAGCAACGAAGAAAAAAAGAAAAAAAGATCAAAAAAAGTGATGCCACCCCCCAAGAAATTCTGTTGTGCTGTTAAATATGCTTTACTTCCCACAGCGAGGGGAAAAGTTTAATATTAACTTATGTTAATAGGTATAAGGCATTTATTTTTGAGGGGGTTGGTATATAATGGGGTAATGAAGATTAGATACTATCACGTAGCTAAAAATCGCTGGTGGGGTTTTGCGATAGCTATGGTGAGTATATTTATATTATCAGATGCTAGGTGGTTTTATAATAACGTAGCACAGGTGATAGGATGG
>VTLG01003208.1_pt1 | contig 11488 bp, 12 predicted proteins | sample 4694571 | NCBI WGS metagenome assembly VTLG01 (sample SAMN12604809, study PRJNA352737) | marine metagenome | biome: ENVO:00000447; feature: ENVO:00000209|ENVO:00000569|ENVO:01000036; material: ENVO:00002151; isolation source: viral sequences binned using virsorter ... | reverse complement strand
GTTGTCACTTTAGCACTAAGCTCTTGAATAGATTTTGCCATCAAAGCAACCATAAGTGAATAATTAACTCCCTCTGGCTCATTATTATCATTGTATTCAACAAAATTAGTAAGGCCAGTATCATGTACTTCTTCTGCAATAAGTCCACCATAAGTTTGATCGTCAGCTTCTTCGCCTGTTGCATTACTTTTAAAAGTAACTGGTCTAAGTTTTAAAACATCTGCAAGACCCCAAGTTGCATCTACAATGTCTTTTTTATATTTAGATGAAGATGATTGTCTAATTAAAAGTCCAGTAGTAAGTATCCGAACTGGACTCCCACCACTACCTGTTACGCTATAAGTACCATTTGTTTGTACTCTTCCTTGAGCTACTAACGAATGGTCAATACTTGTATTAATAGTTGGTTCACCTAATACAAAACGACCAGCTAGATCACATCTAAACATCATTTCGCCAGCGACAAAACCTCTTATCTGACCATTTACGCCACTTGTACCTAAAGCCTTTAATGTTAAATGACCATTTGCAGATATACCAAATTCAGCATCAGCACCACTTCTTCTTAATAAAATCTTACTAGCTTCTGCACTTGAACCTGTAATGTGTAATGCTGATTCTGGTGTGCCCTCATTAATACCCAAACGACCTATTGAAGTGATTTTTAATCTTTCAACTCCACCTGTAGCAAAACCCATAATATCAGAGCCAAAAGTAATGCCTGTATTAGAGTCTGTTCCGCTCAAAACTGGTGCTGAAGCTGAGCCGTCAACTCCAGAAATACCAGTTGTTCCGTTAATTGTTAATGCCATAACTACAAGATAACAAGGATTGCACCGCTTGGCACGGTTATAGTCACACCAGAATTAATTGTTGGTGAAACTGAATGTGCGTGTTTGTTGGCAGTGATTTCGTAGTTTTGAGTAACATTTTGATCATTCTCAAATACCCACTGATCATTACCACCACCTGTAGCTCCAGCACCACCGCCAACGGCTGTAAAAATACTACCATTAAATATCTCAGCTTCAGTAGTGGTTGAGTTAAATCTTATATCTCCAGCAGCAGGGCTGCCAGGTCTTTGGGCTGTCGTTCCAACGGGTAATCTAAAAGCTGAAGTGTAGTTATTAATTATTGGCCCTGTAAACGTAGCTCCTGTAAGGGTTGCCAGACCCAAGTTAGGTAGTGTGATATTACCAACAGTTGTAAAAGTACCCGTTCCAGAACTAACTCCAGTGCATATTTTTAACTCATTAGTTGCAGTGTTTATATGTGGTTGAAATGCAGCTACATTTTCTGCTCCTGATGGATCGCCACTAGCAGAGTTTAAGGTTCTTAATGCTTCAAATATATCCTTCATTGCAGCACGGACTTCCGCACCAGTACCGTTATCAGGATGGAAATTATTTCCTGTCTCTTTACCTGTCTCTACAACTCTAGCCATCTAACAAGAAATGTTTGTTCCCATTGTACTATCCTTTGCCAAATCCGACAGCTTGGAACGTAAATTGTTTTCCATTGATAGGATTACCAGAACTGTCTTTAAATACGATAGTAAAACCTGTGCCAGTTATATTAGATACCTGGAAAAATTCTCCAGCATCTAAGTTAAGAGCAGTAATACCAATAGAAGGAGGATTGCTATTTGCACCAGCGTTAAGTCCAGTAGCTCCTGTAAAGAACGAATTGGTAAAGGGTACGTTTGTAGATCCATTCGCTGTAATTACATTGCTCTGTTCAGTTCTTCTTAATAGTGAAGCAGTAAAACCAAGTTCAGTAATTTTTATATTCTGTGCTGGATCATCTGAAGTTAACTCTGATTTAAATTTAAAACCTCTACCTTTGTAAGTTCCATTAGCAAAAGTATTAAATGGTTTATTAGTAAAATCTGAAGCTGCATAATTTGATCCGCTAGGGGCAGCAGTTGTTACAGCGACAAGTATTTTAGCATTAACATTTGTAGCTTCTGATCCATCAAAATCTGTCCAAGTATCAATTAGTTCTGTTCTTTGGTCAAATAAAGTACCAACATAAAATCCTTCTGTAAGAAAATGACGTTTAAGATCTAGACTAAATACATCACCTAGATCGACAATATTATCAAAATCATAATGACCTTTCATATTACGTTTAACTATCACATCTCCTGATGTAGTCAAAGCAGCACTGGCTGTTACCGTAAAAGTATTTGCATCTACAACAGAGGCAACTGCAAAATCTCCATCTACAGCATTACCAGTGTCATAATCTATTTCAACAACCTGTCCTTGAGTAACTCCATGAGAAGCAACAGTAAGAGTAACCGTTGTTCCTGATTGAGCATACGTTCCAGTTAACCTAGCTGGATTTGTAAGCATCAATGAATTACTTGGAGCGTCAAAGTTAATATTGGTTTTATCACCTTGAAACTTAGGATTATCATTATCTTCTCTTCGTGTTAAAGCTATTAACTGTGATAAATTATCAGGAAGATCAAGGACTATACTTGTTTCACCTTTACTAAATCTACCTCCATCATCTTGGAATTTTAAAATGTATTCTCCTTCCAAGAAAGGAACAACAGCTTGTGTAGAGTTTCCAGGTAAAGCATCTATCAAATCAACTGCATTGGCAAAGGTTCCTGTGCCATCAGTTTTAGTAGAGTGTCTTACATAAACAAATCCACCATGAGTAACATCAATATCCTCTGCTACATCCCATCTAAGTCTTACCAACTTACCAGAAAATGGCTCCATTGTTAGATTCTTAACGTCACCTGGAACGGCAGTTTTACCAACAGCATTGAATGTTATATCAGTAGAAGTTGCACTTAAATCTAGTGCTGCGTTATAACTGAAAACTTCTATTTCATACGTTCCAATAGACGTGTTGAATATTTCAAAATCAGGAGAAGAGACAGTAGTGGATACAAAGTTTCCACTGTTAAATCTGTAGTTGACCTGATATTGAGTTACACCATCAATAGGCGACCAACTAATAATTAATTTTGATACTGCCTGATTATTTATAACTACTAATTTTTCTTCAGCGACAAGTGCAGATGGTGGTTCTTTGGGAAGATTTAAAACAGATATGGTTCTTTCGGGTAAAGTAAAGTCCTCCTTTTCAATAAACTTGTATTTTTCGTCTACATACGATAGTGCTGTTATTACATAATTAAGATCATCTTCTTCGGTTACACTTATGACTCTAAATTTCTGAGGTTTAGCATCGTCATTTTCTAGCAGCCAAACACTATTAACATTAGGAACAGTACTTAAATTTGATGCGAGTGGAATAACACCATTTAAAATATCACCCGAAACGTTTTTAGTTTCAACCGTTCCATCAGGCATGATTATTGAAACTCTAGCGTTGTTGTCGCTGCTTAAGTCAGTTTCAGTAAAATCATCAACAGTTATAGTATTTAAAGTTGCACTTTTAATTCTGCCTCCTCTTCTTATTCCAGAACGTACAGGATCAGCAATTTCTATAACTGCACCTGGTCTTATAACTATTCCAGAATCAATAGAAGTGGCAAACGTAACGACTTCTGATTCATGCTGTTCTGCAAAAAGAATTGCTTTTCCGAATCTAGCTGCCTGTCCTCTAGAAGTACACCCAAAAGCCTTAACTTGTTTGGTTATTATTCCATATTTATCTATAGCATCATCATCTTCAACAAGCTCAAAATCCATTTGCCTCGTATCCATGTTGAAGTAAGAAACAGCTATTGCTGTATGTCTGGTTTTCAAACTTGAGCCAGAATAACTAAACCCTGCTTCATCAACATTTGCTAGGGTAAATAAATAACTACTGTCTTTAGGGCTATCTTGAGCAAGCGTTATTGTTCCTGCTGTCCAAATAGGCATACAACGCATAATACCTGCTATATCATTTATGAGATCAAAGGCTGAAGTTGATGCTTGAATATTTACGTTACAGCTAAACCTTGCCTCTCTTCCAGTTCCAAAACCACTTCTGACAAGTGTATTTGCAAATTTACTTGCAGTTACAAAAGAAAATAAGTCTAAATTTTCGTATCGTTTAGCATCAGTGCTTTGATCTGGAGAAATATGTACACCAAATCCATATCTGTGTTCTGTGAGAAGATCAAGTAACACCATTGCAGGGCATGAGCACCATTGGGCTGCTCCCATAACTCCGTTAAATATATAACCAGATGGATAAATTATTCTGCCAGTATCACTATCTACAGTTGGCGTTCCAGAATTGTTTGCACCTGCTCCTGGAATCCTTACTTTTATACCTCTAAGTCTATACTTCCTAGTGGGTATAGAGCCAAACGACATGGAATCCAATCGAAGTGAAGCGTATGCACTATTAGGATATTTATTATTAGAATCAACTATTGTTGTAAAACTTGTCCATTGAAATTCGTTTTGCAGACTAGAACTCGTACTATCTTTTGTGACTCTACTAACCTTAATATCAACAGTATCTCCAGGATCTTTAAAGATACCGTTGTTTATATTTATACTGTATTGTTTTTGGTAGGCATCAGCAGTTCTACCTTTGATAGTGTCATCAATTTTTGTACTATATCCACCAGAATTGTAAGAAAGAGCTATTTTTAGCCTTACCTTTGATCCTTCTATATCACCATTCTTTTTTGCGTGTTGTAATGAAGGAACTGTTATTGTTACTTTGATTCTGTCTATATTTAAACTTTCTGTAGTAGTAGCTTGAATTTGCCTGATAACAGGAGTATCTTGTTTCACAACAGCATTTACACCGATTGTCGATGCGTTGCTCAATATTCCTTTAATTTTTGATTGATTTGCAGTTCCGAATCTAGGAATAAACTTTACATCTTGAAAATTAAAATCTTTTGATTTTGTACTAGCAGAATTAGCAGATGCTCTCAAAACAGGAGTGTCATTTAGAAAAACATCTTTTAATGCAGCTTTATTATATGTGCTAGTGCCTTGTGTTCTACCTTCTTTAGATGCAGTAGCAAAACCTTCTATTTCTCCTTCAGAAAATAAGTCAAGAAAAGTACCAAATTGCCTACTATGAAGCGTATCTTTAGCAATAGTTGGTTCGGGAGCCTTCTTTTTTCCTCCTCCACCAGATCCGATAATATTTTTTGGTAAATCCGTCATTCGTCTGCTTTAACTTGATCGGTGTCTATTGCACCAGAAATTACTACAGATCCAGTAAATATTTCTCCATACACTATGGGAACAGGAGTACCTGCTCTACTTGTATTTTGAGTACCTGCAAAGTTAAAAGAAAGTCTAGGATCATCTTCAGGAGTTTCAAGTGTCGGGGTAGGAAATAACATATCACTTACCCCACTTAAAATTAAAGCACCACCTAATGCTGCTAATCCTTTCTGAAAAAGTCCGACTTTTGCAAAACCTTTAGTAAAAGCAACGCCTAATCCTGCTGAAGTTCCAAACGAAAAAAATGATATTCCAATTAACGCAGCACCAAATAATATCTTTTTAACTGCACTACCAGCACCAGCAATAACAGGAACAATATGTACATCTTCTGTCGCTCCTATTGGATCGCATAATTCTTCTTTATCAATCGCATAATCACCAACTTTGACTTGGTAATATTTTGGATTCATGTATTGTTCTACTTGAGGAAAGTTATTAACTAAAAAACTCATAACTTTTGGAATATTACTTGCTTCAATTTCAAATTCTTTATGACCTACAAATTCTGCAAGTTCACCATATAGTTTTAATTTACGCAACATAACGATACCTACCTCCAGTACATTTTTGTAACCATTGAGAATAAGGCTCTCTACAAGATAGTCTATCGGTTAAATGATGTAAAACATCTCCATCTATAAAAATAGCCACATGATTTAAACCTGGCGATCCAATAGACATCAATATAGCGTCACCATCTTCTAACTTTTCGTCTGCTCTCAACTCTCTAAAACCAGTTCTCCAAGCACAGCTTTGAAACAATGGATTTGAAATAAACTCTTCTGGTGTTGTAGGTCTATCCCAATCCTTTAAAATAATATTCTTTTCTTCCTTGTACCAATCTCTCACTAAACTCCAACAATCTGTAACACCCCAAACCCACGGTCTGCCTAATAATGCTGGTTTATATCCACAAGGTTCTAAATATGCCCATTGTTCTGTTTTAGGATTAACAATATGCCACGGAAGATTGCTTTGTTCGCAACTGATCTTATCTGCCTGACTAGGTGTTGGAGGTGTAATCGGATGACTATGAACAACAGCCGTAATCTCACCTGTATTATCTGCTTTTATATAATCTTCTGGGTCGATTATGAAACATTGATGATCTGTCATAGATAAATTACGACAGGGAAAATAACTTTCTTTACCTTTAATATTTAAAAGCAAACCACAAGATTCTTTTGGATCTTCACGTTTTGCATGAAGTAATGCTTTATATTTCCAACTCATACTACAAAACTACCAATAGCAGGAAAATCTTTTCTTGTACATTGACGTTGAGGTGCTCTTACTCCCACCATATCTATTGCTGCTGCTAACTCAAATTCTACTATCTCTCTATTTTCTGTTGCTTTTCTATCTATTTTGTATATTTCTTGTGGAAACTCTGCTGTAGGATCTGGTGTACCAAACGGATTAGTTTGAACACCATTCTCGTCTGCAGGAAAATTAACCGCATCAATATAACGTGCCAAAGTTCTTATTCTTGTTACTTTAGCCCCTGCTAAATCATTTCCTGCTGTTACTTTGTTTACGTTAAGCAATATAGCTGTAATAGTTCCTAAAGCATTACTAACAATTAGTTTAGGTCTTGGTAATTGACCATTTTGAAAAGCAAAACCTTGTGCTTGAATAGGCATCCTTAAATATTGATTACCTGCCCAAATAATATCACCATTATTATTCAAATTTGTACCATTATGAAATCTATAAATTTGACTAGAACCGTGTAAGTCTTCTTCTGTTTCAAGAGTGAACAATTCAATAATTGATGAAGGATTTATTTTTTGTAACTCAGTAACTATAGGAGCAGTACTCATGGTTCAAACACCTCTCTAAATGTTGCTTGGATCGTTGCTCTATTGTTATATGGTATCGACTTGTTCCAACCTTCGCAAACAAACCTTTGAGCTACTGGTTCTCCTGGTGGGGTAAAATCAAAGCTATCACTATCATTTGATTTACCTGCTGCGTTTGCACGGGCATCTAAAAAAGCCTCGATTATGTCTGCATCTGTTTCTGATACGTTGAAAGTAAAATTATAAACTTTTGGATTTAAATGTTGCGTTAATCCAAAATTAAGCCTGTGTTCATAACCATCACCAAAACTAATTGTTCGGACTTTAGGTGCTGATGTTTTTCTTTGCCCGTATGTCGGTTTTATAGCTGGAAATGTTGAAATACTCATTATCCAAGTAATCCTCCAGGTCTTTGTTGTTGTATTATTTCAGATTGTACCGCAGCCGAAATAAGTCGGCCAAGCTCTCTGCCCTCCTCTTCATTACCTTCTACATTTGATCCAGTTGCATCTACATTAACTACGATATTAGTTGAGCCACCCATACCGCCTAATTGATGGTTTGGGATTATCGTTCCTGCACTCTTAGGAACAAAAAGTTCTGGCCCTCTTTCTCCTACTACTGAAGGTTTACCAACAGGCGGACTACCTCCATTTGCAAAAAATCCACCAATTACAGGGATTGATCTCAAGAAAGAAGTTGCAGCAAAGTCTATAAGTTGTCTCTGGATCGCTCCAAAGACACTACGGGCTACATCGCCAAGCGTTCTAGTTCCATTTATTGCACCTTCGATTGCGTCAACAAGACCTGATTGAATTGTACTTGCAATACCTTGATATAAAGCGTCAACTCTTTGAAGTTCTTCTTGTAAACGTAAAGCATTTTCATATTGATCTCTTTGCTGTTTGTTTATTTCTTCATCAAATTCAAGAGCTTTTGCATCAAACTCTCTGAGTTTTTGTTGTATTTCAGCTTCTCTAGTTCCTAAAGAAAGAGATTCATTTAAGAAACGATTTTTGTCTGTAACAGATTTAGTTATTTGCTTATATTGCTCGGCTCTTAGTTTTTCTATATCTAAATTCTTTTTGTTCTCTTTCTCTTCTTGCATTAAAGCAATAATTTGGTCATTTATATCATCTCTTTTATTTCTGTTTCTTGTATTACCTCTTTCCTCTAATAATCTCTGTATTTCAGTATTATCACTTGATAGTGCATCTCTTAATAAATTGCTTCTTGATGCACCAGTAACCCTGCCACCACCTGTTCCTGAAAATAATTTTGCGACATCTGCTGAAAGTTTTGTTAAAAATCTTGTTATCTCACTTTGAAGTTCTCTAGTACCTTCTGCAAAATCTTTCAATGCTTTTACCCCATCTTCTCCGACTAATTTTTCCATATCTTCCATAACTAAATTAAATGCAGCTTGTTTACCTTGTGTTTTTTCTATCAATTTTATATATTCAGCTTGAGGTGTTCCTGCAAGACCAAGAGCGTTAGTAGCACTATCAACATTAAAAGAAAAGAAAGTAACTGCTTTTCCTAGTTCTTCTAACTTTTCCTTTGCAGTTGTAAGTTGCTGAAGAACAGCAGTAGCAACAAGACCTCCTGCAAAACCGCCCATCTGTCCTGCAATTTTAGTTCCTGCAAAGCCACCAGCAAAACCAGCAGCACCTCCAAGTGGCCCTTGTCCAAATAACAATGGAAACGCACCAGAAATAAGTCCGCTTGTTAATGCTGCTTGGTTTCCTTTGGGGTTCATTCCTCCACGGAATTGATTGCCTCCACCCATTCTGTTTGCAAGATCCTTATTCTTTCTTCTCATTTCATTGTTTTTAGCTATCGCAGTACTTTCTGCATCTATAGCTCTAATTTGTTTTTCAGTTGCACTTGTAGCTGCTTTATGTGCTTTTGTTCCGATTATTAATTGATTTGAATATTCTTGTAAAGCGTCTGCTGCTGCTATCTGCTGATTAGCTGTTTTACCAAAAACTGATTTAGAATTATTAACCTGCTTAACAAGAGCTTCCATGTCTTGTCTATATTTTCTTATTTCATTACGAGCACTTCTCCCTCCTGCACCCCCAGTATTTCGAGGATTCATTATGTCTATGCCACGCATTTTATCTATGCTGGCACTTAATTCTTTTACTTTTGCCTGTAATCTATCAAGACCAGATTGACCTTTTACTCTTAAATTTATATTTACACCGTAATCGGCCACAACAAAAATAAAACTTTATTTTAGTGTACCGCTTTTAGCGTTTTCTTGCTCGCGATTTATTCTTTGCATCTTCATAGGCTTTATTTTCATATTCTTTTTTCAATTCATAGTAAGCAACCCAGTTTATATATTCTTCTTGGGTTAATTTACTGGTAAGTTCTTTTATAGTCATTTTTAGCTCGGAAGCTAGAAAAAATATAAAAAACCAATCGTTTCTAGCTTTTTAAAGTTGCTTTCGCTTCCTCCAACTTATATTCAGAACCAGAGTTAATCATTGCAAGTTGAATATCCTGCAAAGTAGTTGCATTTACTTCTCTTCTTAATGACGCTTTATGACCATCTTGAAATAGACGGTTGCCTTCTTTATCTAATGCTTTTGTAATCATAAGATTTAAAGCAAAATCATCATTAGTTCCTGAGTCTCCAGATTTTGCAACGATTGATTCTCTTTCTGCAATAGTTAATGGACTCCAGTAAATCTCTAAAACTGTTTCTTCTCCATCTTTTAGTTCATACAAATATTTTTGGCTTACACCAAATTTGTTCTTAAGAAGTTCTATTGCTTCCATAAATTTATTAGATTGCTATTCTATTATACTAGGCGTTTGCTGAAAATTGACAAGATATTATTCCAATGAAATGACTTCTATCCTCTATTTCCAATGGAGTTGGGCCATTTATATCTAATACTCTAGGTTTACAACTAAATGTATCTGTATATCCAGAAGCATTTACTGAAGTTAAACCATCAATAACTGCTTCACATATACCAGATAAAACTGAAGTGCCTTTGGATTTTGGAACGTAAACATTGCACTGAATGACACCTGCATAATAATCTGAAGCTGCCCCCTGATTTTGTAAAGTTGATTGAGTAAAGTTTAAACTCATTAAAATATATTTTTTAGTTTTTCCTGGAGTTGTAAAATGCACATTGTCATAAACCATTGTTACAGTAGGATCAACGTCTGAAACCTTGTCTGTCACTGCTTTTTCAAATGCTGCTCTTGTGTTTACTAAGGTCATGCTTCAAATCCTGTGTATATAGTACCTGATGTCTTATCAGATACTTTTCCTCCTATAAATATCTTACCTTTATCTGACATATTTTCTTTTATTAAACGACCTAGTTGGCCTTGAACAAAATTTTGAATTTCTCCACTTTCTAAAACATATTCAGAATAGTTGGCTCTATTTCCAATAAAGACTCCTTTTCTATAGTTAAATATTCTTTCGCCTTCTCCTACAGGAAATCTTGGCTGAACTACAGGATTTTCTGGAGGTTTACTTTCCCCTGTCAACTTAAACCCTTCAAAAACCTCCTGTTTTAGTGATGCCCAGGGTTGATGACTCATTATATCTTGATCTGGTTGAACAGGAGTATTTGATGCTTTCCAGCTAGAGGCAAAAAATCCTGTCCATACTGGCATATTTTGTTCACTTGTTAATTCACTGTGAACATCTTTTATTAGATTATTAAAATCTCTACTAATTTTTTTATCTAAATCTTTTGGTAAATCTCTAAAACGTCTTACTGCCATTAGAACCGCACCAAAACAGTAAATAAATAAACTTGTCCGCCTTTCTTTGTGTCGATATTAACTATCTGTGCAACTCTATTAGATCCACCAAAACTTAATGTAATCTCGTCATCCATATCTACTTGATTATTTCCTATAAGATCAGGTGTTATATATAATTTTGCTAATCTCATTTCTTGTCCAGTTTCTTCTTCTGCTTTTACAAAAGATACTGGTACTTTTATATCTGAATATGTCGTGCTTACAGTTACTTGTTCTCCTGTTTCTACGTTATAACTAGAAATACCTTTCTTTACATAAGTAATAGTGTGATCAAAAGAATCGCCAAGTTGAGAAACAACGCTTTTAGCAACACTTTTAAATAAACTATCTAGTTGACCTGCCATTATCCTCTAACTACCCTCATTTGATAAGCACCTGCTCCACCAAGCATATATGCTCCAAGATAACTTTGGAGCCAGGGGTAAACATCTAGAATATTGTTTATAGAACCAGTTCCCTGACTTTCAGTATTATATTTAACTCTAAGATCACCAAGAGCAACTTCTTCAAAATTACCGTCTTTACCAGTAGTTCCTGTAATTGCACTGGTATCATTTGCCAAAGCTCTAGCTAATTCATATTGGGCATACTTAATATCATTTGGAATTGCAGTACAAGCTAATTCAACATCATCAACTTTGTAGTTATTTCTAGGAAACTTAAGTGCCTGTCCGTTGTCACATCTATCTCCATAAAATACAAAAGTATCTA
>VTLG01003834.1_pt1 | contig 11491 bp, 9 predicted proteins | sample 4694571 | NCBI WGS metagenome assembly VTLG01 (sample SAMN12604809, study PRJNA352737) | marine metagenome | biome: ENVO:00000447; feature: ENVO:00000209|ENVO:00000569|ENVO:01000036; material: ENVO:00002151; isolation source: viral sequences binned using virsorter ... | reverse complement strand
ATAAATATTTGGACAAAAAATTCTGGCTAGATGCAAGCGATCGCTTAATGTATGAAGGCAAGGCACCAGAATTAAATTCTACCAAGGCAGCACGAATGCCTGCATTCTTTGAGCATAGCAATGTCAACTTACCCCAATACGCTTGAGCCATTGCTTGGCCCAAACCTCCAGTCTATTCTATTAGAACTGGAGGATAAATTCCCACCAGTAAACCCGCATCCTAAAGAGGAGCTTAGTGTTATTATGTATAAAGCAGGACAGCGTTCCATCATAGAATGGTTGCGTGAAAGATTAGAGGAGGATAAGTAATGGCTTATAAAATGAATCAGCTTGACTGGGGTTATATTGGTTCGCAAGCTAATGCAGGAGTTTGGGATAGGGCTGGAGGAGTTAAGACAGGTCAAGTGTTCCAGGGTGATACTGGTCAGCCTGATAGCTGGCCGGTTTCAGGTGTTAAAAGATTGTCTAACGATAGAGAGTGGAAAACTTATTGGAAACAGGTATCAGGAAAGGGCGACGCGCCTGGAACTTATACCGGTGGTTTAGGCGGTGATCTAGAGAACCGTTATCAGTATTCTACCGATGCCGGTGTCCATGGTCAGAGATATAATTGGGGGCAGGGTAAGCATCCTCAGGGGAGTACTTACAACTATGCCCAAACTTTAGATTGGGAAGCTTATGATAAAGATGTCCAGTATAAAAAATGGTTAGAGTCACAAGGCAGAGATAAATTTAAAACCTTACAAGATATCTATGATGCAGAAGAGTGGATGGCTCAAGGAAGTGGTGGTACACCATTTGATCCATCAGATTTGGAAGCATCTATACAATCTAACATTGGTCGTTTAGATAGTTTAACTACTGATGTTGGTAGTAGAGTATTACAGTCTGATTATGATAGATTAACAGGTCAGCTTGATACACGTCTTGGTGATTTAGAAAGTAGAAATTTCCATGTTGGAGATATTGCAGGGTTAGATGAACAGCTTAGGAATATAGTAGAGCAGACTGGTACTGGTGATCAACAACTAACAGATCTTATCAATCGATATAGAGATGCGGGTCAAGAAGAAACAGATGCTATACGACAAGACTTAGGTAATTATCTAACAACTGCTGGCTACGAAGAGTCAATGGCTAATAGGTTAGGCTCATTGCAAGATACAATGCGTGATGAGTTTGGCCGAGACATTGCTAGGTTAAATATCGATCAAGTTCGTGATGATATCCGAGCACAAGGTGGTGATTTAAGTGCTTTAACTAGAGATTTTGCTGGTTTGAGTAGAGATGTTGGTACTATGGATGCACGGCTTGGTAGTGCTGCTGAACTAAATGAAGCTCAACGTGAGATTTTAAGACAAAAAATTTCAGCAGGTGAAGCTTTAAGTGCCCAAGAAAGACAGCAACTAAGAGGTAATATCGATGCTATACGTGGAGATGTTGAAGGCTTAGCTGATCTTAGTGCTGAAGAACGTACTAAATTAGGTGGTCAGATAGATACCCTTGCGGCATCAACCGCAGAAGAACGGGATCAAATCAGACAGGACTTAAGAGATCAGTACACTACCTTAAGAGGTGAAAGAGGTACTGAATTATCACAGCTTGAAGATAAACTTGTAGCAGATTACAGTGATAAACTTCTATCATTAGAGTCTGGATTTGATACTGATCTTGAAGGTGTCAGAGACATTTTAGGTCAAGATGTAGCACGACTTACTGGTCAAGATGAAGCTTTATCCGGAAGGATAGAAGATGTAAGAGGAGCTTTAGGTGATTACCGGACTGAAGCTGCTGGAAGATTTGGTGATATCACACAAGCTTATACTCAAGCTGTAGGTGATGTACGTTCAGATTTAACTAGCGCTATTGGTGGAGTTACTACAGATTTATCTAGTCAAATTGGTAGAGCTAGAGAAGAAAGTGCTGAAGCCTTAAGTGGTGTTCGTTCAGATTTAACCAGTGCTCTCAGTGGAGTTACTACAGATTTATCTAGTCAAATTGGAAGAGCCAGAGAAGAAGGTGCTAAAGCTGTAGGTGATGTCCGTACAGACTTAACTAGCCAAATTAACCAAGCTAAAACAGAAGGTGCTGAAGCTATTCAAGATGTCTACGCATCAAGAGCTGAGCAACTAGGTAGAATTCAATCTGATTGGGGTGAGAACTTACGAGCTCAAGAAGATTTATTAACTGGTAGAATTGATAGAGGAGAAGAAGCATTAAACGAGAGATTATCTCAACTAAGTGCTAGTATGAACTACAGATTATTAGGTGATAGTGCGTTAGGTATAAGAAGTAGAAGATCAGATGCCTATAGATCAGGTGATGTACGTCAAGGTACAGGTCAACTGAGTAGAGGTATGAGGATAAACACCCTTAATATTGCATAAATTAAATGACAGCTAAATCAAGGTATGACGTTTTATCCAGCGATCGTTCCCATTTTCTACGCATAGCTGAAGAAGCAGCAAAATTAACCCTACCTTATCTGGTAAGACCAGAAGGTGAATACACAAAAGGAGCTCACAATTTACAAACTCCTTGGCAAAGTGTTGGAGCTAAAGGTGTGGTAACACTTGCATCTAAATTGATGCTTGCTACCTTACCTCCACAAACAAGTTTCTTTAAGTTACAACTTGATGACTCAACCTTAGAAGAGGGTACCTTCCCTCCTGAGATGAGATCAGAACTTGACTTATCTTTTGCTAAAATTGAACGGACTATATTAGAATCAATCGCTGCCTCAAGTGATCGTGTGGTCGTACACCAAGCATTAAAGCACTTGGTTGTCGCAGGCAACGTATTGATTTTCATGGGTCAAGCAGGGTTAAAGATGTTTCCGCTTAACCGCTATGTGTTAGATAGAGACGGCAACGGCAACGTGATTGAAATCGTCACTAAAGAAAGAATCGCCCACAAATTATTAGAAAAGGATGTACCTCCTGAAATCCTTGCATATAAACAGGATGGAGAAGAGGATATTGAAGACGAGTGTGATGTGTATACTCATGTCATACGAGAAAACAATAGATTCATTTGGTACCAAGAAGTATATGATTATATCATCCCTGCTTCACGAGGAAAGGCACCAGTAGGTATTACACCTTGGTTACCCTTACGTTTCAATACAGTAGATGGAGAAGCATACGGTCGTGGTAGAGTAGAGGAGTTTATGGGTGATCTCAAGTCACTTGAAGCACTCTCTCAGGCACTCGTAGAAGGCTCTGCAAGCGCTGCTAAAGTAGTCTTTACTGTATCACCATCATCATCTACTAAACCGCAGACTCTAGCCAATGCTGGGAACGGTGCAATCATTCAGGGAAGACCCGATGATATAGGTGTGGTACAAGTTGGCAAGACAGCTGACTTTAAAACAGCTTATGAAATGATGCTTCAATTAGAGAAGCGTTTATCAGAAGCATTCCTTATACTGAATGTCAGACAGTCAGAACGAACAACTGCTGAAGAAGTTCGTATGACTCAGATGGAATTAGATCAACAGTTAGGTGGTTTGTATTCACTATTAACCACAGAATTTCTCGTACCTTATCTTGATAGGAAACTAAATGTATTCCAAAAGACAGGTGAGATACCGAAGTTACCTCCTAAACTTGTCAAGCCTACTATCGTAGCAGGAGTTAATGCACTTGGTAGAGGTCAAGATAGAGAAAGCATTGGTCAGTTCTTGACTATGATTGCTCAGACAATGGGACCAGAAGCTTTGTCTACCTTCATCAATCCAGAAGAAGTTATCAAACGTCTAGCTGCTGCACAAGGTATAGATGTTCTAAACCTAGTACGTAGTATGCAAGAGGTACAGCAAGAGCGACAAATGGCTCAACAACAAGAACAGTTTATGCAGGAATCTCAGTTAGAAGTACAAGCTATGGGTACACCTATGGCAGATCCTACTAAGAATCCACAACTAGCTGCTCAATTATCTGAAGGATTACCACCACAACAACAACAGTAACCACCTATGGCAGAAGAACAAACATTAACAATGGATGAAAGCAACCCTGAGTCGGGTCAGTTCTCTGAAGAAGAGATGGATTCACTCAGAGTTGGTGAGGAAATGGAGGAACAAACACTCCTTGCTGGTAAATATGAGAATGCTCAAGAGTTAGAGAAAGCATATGTTGAACTTGAGAAAAAACTAGGAGGAGAGAAACCTGATGCCCAAACCGTATCCAAAGACGAAAGTCAAACCGAAGAAAAAACCGAAGAAAAAAGTAGTCAAGAAACTACCGGGATACTAGACAAACTCTGGGAAGAGAAAGAAAGTGGATTTACTGATGACACTTTAAAAGAATTAGCTTCAACTAATCCTGGTGAATTAGCTAAGTCATACCTTAAGTATCGACTTCAAAATGAGAAGCCTAAAGGATTATCTACATCAGATGTTAACGATTTAAAAGGTACCATTGGTGGAGAACAAGAGTATTCTAATCTTATTTCTTGGGCTGAATCAAACATGAGTAAAGAAGAGCAAGCTAAGTATGATGCAGTTATAGATAACGGTGATCCTACAGCTTGTTACTTTGCTATTCAATATGCCTACTCTAAATACAAAGATGCAGTAGGTACAGATGGTCAACTACTTACAGGTAAAGCACCATCAATGGATGGAACCCAGTTTAAAAGCCAAGCTCAATTAGTAGCAGCTATGGGTGATCCAAGATATGATAATGATCCTGCTTACCGTAGAGAAGTGCAGGATAAATTAGCACGTTCTAACGTAAACTTTTAAATAATACGGCGGCTCGATAGTCGAATCAGTAGAAGCCACAGGCAACCGCGTCCGTTCATTCCCTTATGGGAACGCATGAAACCACATCATGGAACGGGGGTGTGGTACTAAGGAGAAGATCCATGCAAAAAAAGATCCAACTAAAGTATCGCGGCGTGCCTTACACAAAGACCACTTAACTTTTATTAATGAAAACATTAGCATTAGCACTCGCTTCCACACTCGTTGCAGGTCCGGCTTTCGCCGGAGTCTACGTGAACGTGGAGAGCAATGCCGGGTATACCGGATCTGATTACGAATCAAGGACTACTGACTTCCATGTAGGCTATGAAGATAGCGCAGGTGCAGTAGACTGGTACGTACAAGGAGGTCCCGCTGTTATCTCAACAGATGGAGCCGATGAATCTGACAATCAGTTGTCAGGTAAAATTGGAGCAACTGTTGCAGCCACTGAGAAGCTTGGTTTCTATGGAGAAATCTCTGTAGTTACAGCTGACGGTGATGCTGATAATTCTTGGGGTACTAAAATAGGCACCAAGTATAGCTTCTGATGAAGATACTAGAATCCCCATGGATGGTATTCATATTGTTCATGGGGTTTTTTATTATGATAGAGGGTCTACATATGTATGAACATCAGCACTGTAGATCCTGTCCTATATGTCAATCGGAGGATTATTAATGGCACATCAAAGTTCAAAAATGCGTGCGAGTATAACCTCGTACTCACCTGATATAAAAGATCCAGTGGATACACTTCCCAGTGATAAACAACCACCAGGTGTGGATGAAGATGATGACATGCCTCAATCTTTAGAAGAAGCTCTTCTAGGTTGAGGATAGCGGGTATAGTTTAGTGGTAAAACTCTAGCCTTCCAAGCTAGGTTCATCGGTTCGAATCCGATTACCCGCTCTTGGCATTGACCCGTACGCGGATACTCTTTGCCGTCTAGACGGTGGGATAGACCACAAAATATGATCAAAAAAATTTACGTACGTAAGAAAGTAAACAATACAATCTTTAATAGATAATGGCTCATCAGAGTTCCGACCTCACTACCAGTCTGACCCGTCCGGGTCAATCGAATGCGACTGGGGACGCACGCGCTCTGTACCTAAAGCTATTCTCTGGAGAGATGTTTAAAGGCTTCCAACATAATACGATCGCTCGTGATCTAATTATGAAGCGTACCCTACAGAACGGCAAATCTTTGCAGTTCATCTACACGGGTCGCACCACAGCCGAATTCCATACTCCAGGAAACAGCATACTAGGTAACACAGACGGTGCACCTCCAGTAGCAGAGAAGACCATCACAGTTGATGATCTACTCATCTCCTCAGCTTTCGTATATGAGCTTGACGAGACCCTGGCACACTACGATTTGCGTAGTGAGATCAGCCGTAAGATCGGCTTCAGTCTAGCCGAAAAGTATGATAGACTATGTTTCCGTGCCATCACTCGTGGTGCACGTGCTGCAAGTCCTATCACTAAAGCTAACTTCGTAGAACCAGGCGGAACACAAATCCGTGTTGGTACTAACGCACAGGCTTCTGATGCTTATAACGCTCAGTCTTTGACAACCGCTTTCTTCGATGCAGCCGCTGCACTCGACGAGAAAGGTGTGTCCCAGGATGGACGTGTAGGTGTTCTGAACCCTCGTCAGTACTACGCTCTAATTCAAGAAGTTGGTAACAATGGTCTCATCAATAGAGATCAACAAGGAAGTGGACTACAATCTGGTAAAGGCGTCGTAGAGATTGCCGGAATCAAGATTTATAAATCCATGAATATTCCGTTCTTCAGTAAGTACGGTACCAAGCTTGGAGGCACAGCAGGTGCTCAAGTTCCTGGTACAACTTCTCCTGGTAACCTAGGTTCATTCGTAGGTGCATCCGTAGAAGACGCTGCTAACGACGTAACTGGAATCAACAATGAGTATGGTGAAGAGACAGAATTCGCTAACTCTTGTGGACTTATTTTCCAGCGTGAAGCTGCTGGATGTGTTGAAGCAATTGGACCTCAAGTACAAATTACTAGTGGTGATGTATCCGTGATTTACCAGGGAGATGTCATACTAGGACGTTTGGCTATGGGAGCCGACTACCTCAACCCAGCTGCTGCTGTTGAATTGTACGCAGGTACTGCAACAGCTCCTGCTGCATTCTAACTTTAAGGGGACCTTCGGGTCCCTTTTTTTTATTCACAAAAATTTATACCTATGGCTTTTCCTACCACTAACGCTACGCAAGAATTAGAAGCGATAAATCAAATACTGGCGACGGTTGGACAAGCGCCTGTAACTAGCTTAGATACAACCAACCCGGACGTTGCGATTGCATATGATACTTTGTTACAGGTATCAAGAGAAGTACAGTCTGAAGGCTGGACTTTCAATAAAGAATATGATTATGGTATGACACCTGATACTAATAATGAGATTGCTATACCAACTAACATGCTCCAAATAGATCTTCACGAAAGGGAACAAAACTATAAAGAGTATGATGTTGTTAGACGTAACGGTAAATTATATGATAGAGTAGAGCATACTGATAAATGGACCAGTGGAGAAATGAAGTGCGATGTAGTATGGCACTTTGACTGGGTAGATCTACCTATTCCAATACAAGATTATATTACTGCAAGAGCAGCAACTTTTGTAGTAAGTAGAATTGTTGGTGATGCAAACCTATATGGAATGTGCCAACAAAAAGAACAATACTGTAGAGCACTTGCACTAGAGTATGAATGCAACCAAGGTCAGTTCACTTTCTTTGGTCATCCAAAAGGCGGTAACCACTATACCAGCTATCAACCTTATAAAGCCTTGCAACGCTAATGCCTAATGTCACACAAACAATACCTAGTTATTTAGGTGGGGTATCTAGACAATCAGATGATAAGAAGCTATTAGGTCAAGTGGTAGACTGCATTAATGCATACCCAGACCCTACTTTTGGACTAACTAAACGTCCTGGTTTTAAATTCATCAAAGGTCTAGGTGTACAAAATACTTACTTAAATGCTAAATGGTTCTATATTCACAGAGATGGAGATGAAAAATATATAGGTTGTATTAAAGGGAATCAGTTTTATATATGGAATGTGACAACAGGTGTTGCTGCTACTATGACTTATACAAGTCCAGCACAATCTTACCTAACTGGTACATCTCCAAATGATTATGATATACTGACAGTACAAGATACAACAGTTATTACTAATAAGCTACTAACAGTTACAACACAAGCTGCTCCTACTTTTAATGCTAACAGAGTAGGTACAGTTAAACTTAGAGCAGTGACTGCACAGACTACCTATTCAGTCAGTATTAAAATAGGTAGTACTACTAATACAGCTACCTTTACAACTGGTGATACACCTACTGCTGATGCAATCTTAACAGATCTTAAGAGTGATATTGATGGATGGTCAGGTGATTTTAATAATCTAACAGTTACTAGACTAGATACCACATTAGAAATATCTTGTACTATGGACTTTACTTTAAGTGGTAAAGGTGGTGCAGATAATGAACGATTAGAAACATATCAAGATCAAGTAGCAAATGTATCTAAACTACCAGATAGATCACTACATCACAGAGTAGTTAAAGTTATTAATACTAGTAATTCTAGTGAAGATACCTATCATTCTAGATTCAAAGCAGATGATGGTGTATCAGGTCAAGGTTATTGGGAAGAGTACATAGATCCTTCTGTTTCAGTTGGACTGAACTCAACTACAATGCCACATGAGTTAGTTAATACAGGTACTAATGCCTTTACATTTAGACCAGCTACATGGACAGCTAGATTAGTAGGTGATGATTCTACTAACTCACACCCTAGTTTTGTTGGTAAAAAAATACAACAGGGATTCTTCCATAGTAATAGATTAGGATTCTTGACTGAAGATAATATATCTATGAGTCAGTCAGGTGAATACTTTAACTTCTACCATGTATCAGCACTTACTCAAGTAGCTTCTGATCCAGTTGATTTAAGTACATCTAGTATTCGACCTACACTACTGACAGGTGTATTACCTACAGCACAGGGTTTGATTCTCTTTAGTAAGAATCAGCAGTTCTTAGCTTACGCACCTAACGGTATCTTCACACCTACCACTACAATTATTCGTGGTGTCTCTAACTATGAGATGGACATCAATATTGATCCAGTAGATAATGGTACTAATATTATCTTTGTCAGTAAGACACCAGGTTATACACGTATCTATCAGATGAGAACAGCGGGACAAGAAATGAACCCTCAAGTTCTTGACATTGGTAGAGTTGTATCTGAATGGGTACCTGATACAGTTACTGAATTAGTAGCTAGTCCTCAGAACTCATTCGTTGTAATGTATGGTCCTACTAAGAAGGATGCTTATTTCTATAGGACATACTCTGATGGACAACAAGAGGTTATGCAATCCTGGTTCCGATGGGAATTACCAGGTAAGGTGCAGACTATAGCTGTTGATTCTGATGTATTATATACAGTTACAGAGCAATCAGGTCAAGTTACTTTACTTAGTGCTAGTTTGAACCAAACACCAGAGGAACAGATTCTTGTTAACTCTGATGGACAGAAGATGAACCCATGTGTTGATCTTTATGCTACAGCTACAGCTGTTAAGTATCAAGGTGTTCATACCTTTTCAATTACAGCAGGAGGTACTGGATATACTTCAGCACCTACCGTTGCTATCACACCAGTACTTTCTAGTGAAGGCTCAGGAGCTACAGCTACAGCTACTGTAGCAGGCGGAGCTGTGACAGGTATTACACTTACCAATGCTGGTAGTGGATATGCTGACGGAGCTACTGTAAGCTTCTCAGGAGGTGGAGGTAGTGGAGCTACTGCTACATGTACAATATATGATGGAACCAAAGCTTATATACCTTATACAGATGATACAAGTTTATCTACAGTTTTAGTTGTTGGAAGTGATGCAGCAGATCTTACTAACCCTACATTCGTTGAATCAGGTTTTACAGTTACACCCACTCGTGGTACAGATGGTGTTGGGACTTATTTTTCTGTTTTAGATAAAGACTTAAGTTCTGTAGCTAGTAAAGTAATTATTGGATATAAGTATACATATGACATAGAATTACCTAGAACATATTATAAAACTGATACTGAAGGACTTAACTCAGACTATGCAGCTACCTTAACAGTAGCTCGTATGAAGTTTTCTACAGGCTTATCAGGTGTTATAGGTTTTAAATTAAATAGAAAAGGAACTACAGATTATACAGATGTAAATCCTATACCTTCTGCAAATTTCTATTTAGCTAACGATGTACCTTTGTCAGATCAATCGGTCATGACAGTACCCATACATCAGAAAAATGATAACTTTACTTTAAGAGTATATAGTGACTCACCCTTCCCTGTATCACTAAATTCAATGATGTGGGAAGGTTACTATTCACCAAGATTCTACAGGAGAACTTAATGACCACCCAGAAAGAGCGAGAGGTAATTCAACAAAGCAGTATAGATATCATCAAAGAAGCGGCTGGTGACAACCATTGGGCAAGAGCTTATCTTTGGATGTTAGCACGTATTACACGTACCTTAGATGATATTTATGACGCTGATCAGAATGTGTCAAGAGAAGATTTATTGGAAGTCTTAGATTATTTATTCATCAAACTTCCGACTAATCAATTTTATATTGCACACCAAGATGTGTTAGTATCTCAACATCTTTCTATGTGGAACGCCTGGATGGCTGCAAATAAAGCTGAACATGGTGATGATACAGATCAAATATACGCACACGTATGGCGTGATACTCACCAAGAAGTAATTCCAATTGTGGCTCTCCTCACCCAAGGTCACGATCAAATGAACATTGTATCTGATAAGGTACGACAACTCTTTAAAAAACAATTAGGAGAATAACACATGTCCTTTGGAGGAGGTGGCGGCGGAGGCGGAGGCGGCTCAGGTGATGTCATTAATCATCAGAATGAGCAAGCTCGCAAGCAGCACAAATATAACAAAGCGGTATACGATTTTAACTGGAAAGGATCAATTGATGATCCAGAAGGTAGAGAGTGGAAAAAGTACAACTGGCAAGTAGAAGGCTTTGAGCTCCAAAAAAACAAAGATAGAGCACAGAAAGATTATCAAGAAGAAACTGCTAGGCAGAATTGGGAATTCGGTAAGTCTCAAGTAGACTATGGTTTTGACCAACAGAATCGTGCCTTTAATAAATCAACACAAGTTTACCGAGATACTTTAGGTTTAAACCAAGTAGGACTTGACAGAGCTTTTGATAGAGAAGATAAAATTCTTGAAGAACAATTCATAGACGCTGCCTTCCAAAACCAAAATCTTATTCAAGATCTATATGAACAAACTGGTACCGCAGGATTCGATAAAACATCTAAACAGTTAGCGCTATGGAATGCTGAAGGTGAATCAGATTATGCAGAAGCAAGTAAGTTAACTAATTTAAGGCAGTTGATTGAGGGATCTCAATTTGATACAGCTGGTAAGGAATTAGAATTTGTTGATCAGCAAGGACAGACTGCTTACACTAAAGCAGGTATTCAACAAGATTTATACAATAAAGAAGGTATAAATAAACTCAAGAAAGTAGAAGTTGGTATAGGTCTTCAAGAACAAAAAACTAGAGAACAACTAGAGAATCAAGTTATAATGAGGGAGCAAGAGAATCAACGTGCTCAAGCTGCCTTTGGTGTTGAACAAAGATAT
>VTLG01006695.1_pt1 | contig 11495 bp, 5 predicted proteins | sample 4694571 | NCBI WGS metagenome assembly VTLG01 (sample SAMN12604809, study PRJNA352737) | marine metagenome | biome: ENVO:00000447; feature: ENVO:00000209|ENVO:00000569|ENVO:01000036; material: ENVO:00002151; isolation source: viral sequences binned using virsorter ... | reverse complement strand
ATCTATTCCATCTTTTAGCTTATCCAGCAGGTTCTTCTTTTGTGGTGTTTCCATTCAGTTTCTTTTGGATGCGTTTAGCCAATTGCATAATAATTGGTTTAAATACCTTAACACATTGTTTAAATAATGAAGTAGCAGTTAAAGTAGCAGCTACTGAAATAAATGCTGTCGTAGCTGCTGTTACCATTATCTCTTCTTGAGGTACTGGTATCGTAATATCAGTAAATGGTACATTAACTCTTTGTACTTCAGCAGGCGTTGGTTCAGTATCTTCTTCCTCTTCCTCTCTACCAGTTGGACCTCTTAAAGCACCAGATGGTACTAGCATCGGTTTGTAAGAAGGTAATACCGCCCTCGGTGCGTCTAAATTAGGACGCGGTAAAGGCGGTACATTTGGTAGGATTTGAGGTGGAAGATTTATAGAAGGTCCTAATCCTCTGTCCATGTAATAGCACCACCTGGTACTCTATCTCTCTGTTGTTTAGTTGAATTTCTCAACCAATTTCTAGGATACTTGGTACCTTCTACATCTGTAAAAGGTACATCTAAAGGTAAGTATTTATCTTGATATTTATAATAGCCCATTACCAACCCCTCGATGTTTTAATTGGATGTTCAGCCCAGGCGGCAACAAGATATGTTTTACCATCATCATTATAAGAGTCATCAGATTGTTTTATTTTAAAACCATTTGAGTATAAGTTTAGCCTTTTATGACCGCCACCACCTTCAAGTCCATAACCACCATCCATAGTATTAGCAAATAAGTAATAAATGTCTGCACCATTAATGGTACGTCTATAATCATACATATGCCAATGTTCAGTACTATCTGCGCTTTTCAGTAGTACTAGAGCTGGTTTAAATCCACAATAGTAAAATGGACCATCATTATCAGATGTTCCTTCGTAGGTGCCAAAAGAACTGAACCCTGGCACACCTGCCCAAGAATAACAAACATAATCATCACCAGATGCACCAGTTGAGGCACTAGTACTTACACTAAATACGGTATTAGTATGAAGGCTAAGACTGCTATCAGCTTTTGTATCAGTATCATCAAGGAAGAAATAATCTAAACTACCATCAATCTTATCTGTATATGCCAGCCAATGAGTCGATCCAGTACTTCGATTTTTTATTACATAAAAATCAGGTTTTACACTTAATCCATGTCCAACTGTACCAGCAGAACCTGTACCAGTATATCCAGTAATACTAAAACCTGCTGCATTATTCACTCTTTGAGTACTTGGTGTAATACTTCCCTCTGTTGAAGCAGTAGCATTAGCGTCACCACAGTCCCAAACCCAACTAACAATTTGTTTAGTATCAGCATTTTCCTCTGGAACGTTGCCTTGATCCCATCCATCACTATTAAAAGCAGTTAAACCATCATTTTCAGTTCCTTCTGCAGCCTCGGCATTAGGATGTATCTTCTTTTTAACGCCTCTAACTGTATCATATATAGTATGACCAGTTGCTGCTGTACGTGCTTTTGTCCAGACTACATCTGGTGAGAAACGGAAACCCTTGAAAGTTCTTGTACTTCCATCACCTCTATAAGTAAATACATCGAAAAACTTACGTGGATCATTGATGTTAGCACCATCAAATAGATCTGGGAAATTATTTGTGCATAAAGATTTATATCCAGAAGGTGCTCCGAACCTAAACTTAAATTGACCTGCATTTATATGGAAAGCTATAGGACCAGCATAACTATGCCAATCACTGCTATATATTAACCATTCTTTACCAGAAGGTATTGTATAACTATAGGTTCCTATTGCTGTACCATTTTTATAGAATTTCAAAGATGGTGTATCACAGTCTATTGCAATACCAATAGTATCATCTACAGTCCACTGTGTACCATTAGCTAAGTCAGTAGTACTAGAACTTCCACCGCCATCACCTCTTACATCAGTAGCTTTAGTTGTATTACATTTCATACCATGGGCATCTTTAACTCTATATACATCAGGTCTATTTTCTTTATTCCATTCATCTACTGGTACAATACCTAAATATTCATTACCAGTCCAAACACCACCTTGTGTACCAGACCACCAGTTTGTTGCTTCAGATGGTTGGAATGTTAACTCAACATACCATTTACCTGTTTTTGGTGTAGCTATTGTTGATACTGCACCTCCAGAACCAGATGCACCAACATCAGTATGGAACGTACATGCTCTTTTAAACTGTCGATCACCAGAATCGTGGGTTACATTAGATTCAAGTAATTGGTTCCAAACTGCATATTTACCAGATACCTCACCGCCCTTACCTGTATCTCCACCTGCTGGTTCAGAGTTTGTAGGAGTATCATTAAAGATCTGTGTATCACGCTCAGAATCCCAAGTCAGTATTTCACCATTTACTTCAACTGCATAACAATCAACACTTTGTGTTTCATTAGTATAGGCATTTCCACAACTGGTTAAATTAATTGGAGTAGAAGCATCATCATATAAAGTATACCATCCAGGGTCTCCACTAGAAGTACCAGCAGTACTACTTACATCTGAACCATTTAAATAATGTTTATACGGTTGAGATTTCATACGAACTTTAGTTACATTCGGTATAGCAGGAGAGAATGTAAATATACCTTTTTCTGAGTTATTAAATCCATCTGCTACAGTAAATATATTCCCATCTTTGAGTTTATAAGAATGATCGGCATGCCAACCAGCTATTGTAACTGTTGTTCCTACAGGAACTGTTCTATCTATTGTACGAACGATTCCAGTTGCAGCTACAGTATGTGCATCATTTTTATGAGGAACTGTAAAGTCACCAGTATACTTGGCTTTACTGTAGAATCGTACATCCTGTAGTTTAGCTTGAACAGTATAATTACCATTATGAGCACCAATCTGTAACTTATCACAGTTAGAAGGTATAGTATAAGCAGACGCAGTATGTGTTGTTATAGTCCTACCATTAATATACAAGGTCCACTTTGTACCAGAAGTATGTCTAACTATTGCATAATGACACCATCTGTTAGGTTTTACTTCCTCACCAATACTAATATCCATATCATTAGTCCAAATCCCAATTTTACCATTACTTCTCATGATAATATATAAGGGATAAGGTGAACCACTATCAGATTTTTCTATACTAAATATATAAGAATTTGCGTTTGGTGCATCAACAACACCATTATTCTCCCATTTAGCCCACCACTCTACAGTAAAGTCACCTGTTCCTAATTCAAAGTCATCAATATTACTGCTTGATTCAACACCTTGTGCCTTATTCTTAGCATCTTTACGCATATCAGCAGAAGACCCATAGAACCTAGCATCTTCACAAGCTCTATATTTAGTAAGTTGACTAGTAGTACTGAATGTACGATTAGTACCACTACCTTTTATAGTTGCATGATAATCTGTAGGTGTGTCTGTATCAAATGGTACAGCTAATAATAGATTAGCAGCATCTGGATCACTAGCTGTTCCAGAACCTTTAACCTCTCCATAGTCATCAGTGGTAGCTAGTATAGGCAAACCGCCTGTAGCAAGAGAAAGTTTTCCACTTAAGTAATCTTTTCCTACATTATGTTTATCATTAAATCTATAATGGAAAGAGCTTCCTGCTGTATTAAAATCTGTAAGAATTACTCCATCAACTCTAATACCGCCTAAACTTCCATAATTACTACTATCTGGATCAATATTTATATATTCTATAGAGCCTGAACCTGAATATAAAGTATGCCATGTTTGACTACCTGAGCTAAAGGTTTGATCATCTGTGCTACCTACACCAACTCTTTTCAAACTACAATCACTACCTCCAGAAACATTAGATAACCAAAGTTCAACTTTTGATGTAAAAGGTACAGGAGTTACAGGAGTCCATCTTATCCATTCCCCAGTACCATCTCCTTCACAGACGCGGTTATTATAAAGATTACCATCAAATGCATGTATTGCAGGGGAGTTACCGTGATAAGTACCACCCTCAACTGTCATCTCATCACTTCTGATTACACCATAATTAAATTTACGTTGATTAGTCATCCATGTATCAAGATCTTCATCAACTACACCATCTTGAAGATGTACACCATCAACTATAATTGCATTTAAATCAAAAGATGATTGAGGTATAACTAATTTAGTTAGTTTTGTAGAACCGTATGGTACGTTACAAATAACTTCTGCATGACTTCCGTTCCAACTATTACTAGCCCAACCAGAACTATAAGGAGTAGTATATGCTACACCTGCATCTGTATGAACTTCAATTGGTTTATCACCTGTATAACTATAATTACACCATATTTCTAAGCTTGTAGTTAAAGGTAAATTAACTGAAGGTTCCCAATAAAAATCATTATATGAAGCAGGATAAGTATTATCCCCGTCTACATAACCTTTAAAAGTTAAACTTAAAGGACCAGGACCAGCCCAAGTAACAGCACTATCATCGCTTACAAATTTCCAAGTTTGACTACTCCACGTAGTTCCATTATTAGGAGTAGGTTTCCTTGGAGCTGTTGGAATCCATAATCCTGTTGAATCTCTTGTACCGAATGAAGCTGCACCTAAGGTAAGACCACTAATATAAACTGGGTCTGCAAGCAACCCATCGAAATGATTACCTCCTTGCCATGAACTACCTATCCAATTAAGACCAACTGGAGTCCCATCATTGGTATTATCGAATTGAGAAGGATGAGTTTGACTAATCATGCTCATCTCAGCTCCTGCACTTGGAAAACCCGCAGCTTGTTGTACAGGTCGACCGTTGATAAATACTCTAACTCTATTAATTGTATTTTTTGCAGCAGTATCAACTGCGACAACTAGGTGGTACCAGCCAGCGTTGTCGGTTGGAAACCAATATGGCTGATACTGAAACTCATAAGCAGAGCTATTATGATGTATAACCTCAATTTTTCCATCTGTTGTGATACCTATACCACCTAATTCTCCGACATTATCACCCCAAGACCAGATCCATGTTGCTACACCACCTGAGTTTAATGCTGTACTTTTATCTCTACCCATTTTTACCCAGATACTTCTAGTCCATCTATAAGGATCAGCCTTTGCCCCATTGGGTGTTATTGTTTTTAAATAAGTAGTAGCTGGATTCGGATCACAACAATTTCTAAAACTTTTTTCTATTTTATAAGCGGCTTCAGCATCTGAAATTGCAGCAGTACCCTGCATCATTGTGTTACTTAATACTGCCATTTTATTTCACATCTAGAGTTGCCACCGCATGGATATTACCAGAAGATGCTATAATGTAGTCTATTCGATCTACAGAACCAGCAGCTTCAGTGAGAGTCGGAGCGGTTCCGCCTTTCCATTTCCAGTTTGCTTTCCATCCAGCAGTTCTCGACCCAGTGCCATCCTGCGTAATGAAAATCGACCCCGACTGCCCAGCGACCTGGTTAGAAGGGTTTTCAAAGTCAGTATTATGAGCAAGAGTTACTGAATGGTTATTTGTCGTACTCATATCAATTGTGATATTAGCAGAGGATGTTAAACCTGTAACTTGTCCACGTTGAGCACCAGTCCATGTATTATCATTAGCTAGTGTAGCGTCTCCTGTAGTAGCCCATGATAGGGTACCACTACCGTTTGAAGTAAGAGCTTGTGAGCCTGAGCTATCAGCTGCAGGTAAAGTCCATGTTACGTTAGAACCAACGGTTGTTGGTGCTTGGAATGCTACCCAGTTTGAGCTATCAGAATCAGCAAACCTTAAATCTTTTTGAGCAGTAAGAGTTACGTCACCTGTAAAAGAGCCTCCAGCGAGAGGCATTTTAGTAGAATCAGTTGTAGCATCGGTGCCCCATCCTAAATTTCCCGAACCATCAGTTTTTAAGTACTGACCTGCCGAGCCATCAGCTGTAGGTAGAACCCAGATTTTATCACCACTTAAAGTAGCAGGTGCTTCAAATCCTACATAGTTACTGCCGTTACCATCAGCTTCATGGAACCTTAGTTCCTTAGCGTTATCAATAACAACATCACCAGTAAAAGTAGCACCAGCTAATTGAGCGAAAGAACTCGTATCTACTGTATGCTCTTCTAAGTTACTACCTTCTTTTATGTATATTTTATTTTGATCAGTTGCATAACAAATCTCACCTTCGAGAATGTCTGCTTTATTTCCATTTAAATTTGAGTATGTACCCCGTGCTACGCGCACTGGGGTTCTAGTTGCAGGTGTTGGCATTAGTCGAAAGATCCTCCATCGTAAGTGTTTGATAATGCTGCTGTACTTGTACCATTGTCAAAGTTACCAGCATCTATTACTTGGTGTGCTGTTCTATCAAATGCAGTATTCATCTGCATACAATTACCCATTAAAGAATGAGCTGAGCACTGGTAATGTAAAATTGTAGGGTTAGTATCAGATGTAACTATCTGAGTATATGCACCTGCATTACCAGGTGTACCGTTAGTAGTTACTCCTGTTGAATAACCTGTAGTTTTATCAGACTCTTGATAGAAGACAAGAGGATGACCAGAGTTTGAACTATCTGCTTGGTCGAATTTATAAGTCATTCCTGGGTTAAGTTCCAAGAACGGTGCTTCTTGAGAATCTAAAGTAAAACCACTAGAATGCCCACTTCCATTATATCTATGTTTAGAAGTCTTTGTAGCTACCTTAACCACATAGGTTACAGTAGGACCAAAGGTTCTAGTATCTGAAACATATCTCTCTTCTGGATCATTAGCAAAGTAACTAGCCCAAGCATAAGTTTTACTTGAATGAGTATAAGACACACGGACTGTTAAACCTGCACTTCCTTGGAAGGTACCAGGTATACCACTTAATGTATAGTTAACTGAGTTTGTTGTCCATGTAGCATTAACTAAGTCGCTTGAATCTGCTACTTCATAATATCCATCTTCAGTAGGTTCTGTAGCTACTAAGGCTGCTTTATTAGCTTTTGGTGTGTAGAGTACAGCTGCAGACACGGCAGCACTCGCAGCGTTGGCTGTAGTTACAGCCGCAGAAGCATTAGTTGAAGCCGTGTTAGCTGTACTATTAGCTGTTGAGGCAGTGGAGTTTGCTGTGTTGGCTGTTGATACAGCGTTCGTAGCGTTCGTCGAAGCTGTGTTTGCCGTCGCGACAGCACTATCTGATTTTGTATCAGCTGCGTTTGCTGTGGTGACGGCATTTGTGGCATTACTAGATGCCGTATTTGCTGTATTAACTGCATTGGTTGCGTTGGTGGAAGCTGCGTTTGCTGTATTAACAGCTGTGGTTGCATTGTTACTAGCTGTGGTTGCTGCACTGTCTGCATTATTTGCTGTAGTTACAGCATTAGAAGCATTTGTACTTGCGGTATTAGCAGTTGTTACAGCGGTAGTAGCTTTTGTAATAGCAGAAACGTAAGCACCACTTTCAAGCACCCTAGAATTACTAAGAGCTTCAGTGGAATCATTTTCTGCTTCTTGAGTAACGTATAAATTTTGGTTATAGTTATCATTGAGATCACTGGATCTAATTGCTGAACCTGGGTAGAAGGTTGCAGCAAGTTTAGAACTATCTGTATCTCTATAAATCTTTACCTTTTTAGTATCAGCAGGTGCTGTACCAAAACGGATGGTTGTTGCATTATGTAATGAGTAATGAGTTGTAAGCTCTTGAAGAACTTCATCGACACTAACTTTAATGTCGGTACTATTTTGATATGGAAATGTGAACGGAAAATCGACGGTGGAACCGTTTGCCGTATGTGTATTTGAGGTTGTAGCCATAATGCTTATTTGTTACGGGTTTCTTGTAGTAACCGTTTGACTTTTTGTTGCTTTAAGTTTGCTTTTGAAGCGTTACCCTTTTTAAGTTGTAAGTTTCTATTCTTAATTTCTCTTCCTATTGGAGTGAATTGTTCTTTATATGCTTGTAAAGAATTCCAAGCTGCTTTAAATGCTCTATCATGTATCTTATCTAGTTCTTGATGTACTATCCAGTTTTTAATAGGGAAGTCTTTTTGATTTTGCAGACCACGTTCTTTGTGATATTCAGCCATTTTCTTCTGATAGTAACCTTCATTCTTTGTCATTAAAGCTGTGACTTGTAATTGAAGCTTTGCATTTTTAGCAATCCAATTGTTAATATACTGTCTATCTGCAGGTTCTAAAGGTTCAGATGTATACTTATTAATCCTTGCCTTTTGTAACCCATCCCATCCAGTACTTAATAACCATTGTCTCCAAGGTTCCATACCACCATTTGATTTAAACATAGGTAATACAGCATTAGCAGCATTAGTTATACCTTCATAAGATCTAATAGGTTGTCCAGTATATACATCTAACATATCTTCTAATTGATCTTTAAATAAGAACTTATTTGCATTCTTCATATAAGCTCCAAAATCATTCTCTACATCTTTTAACTGTGGACTAACTATATTATTAAGAACACTTCTTACACCTTTATAAGGAGTCATCATATCAGTTTGCTGTGCAAAGAACTTAGTCCAAGCATGAGCATCACCTGATACTAATCCTACAAGAGGTTCAAAGCCACCAATAAATGTACTGTTAGTCATGTTCATACTAATAGCAAAAGCTGCTTTTCTGAACATATCTTCAGTTACTGCTTGATCTACACGATTAGCTTGGTATACAACATCTGCAGTAAGTCCCATTATCTTATCAAATGGTTCGAAACCTTGGTAACTACGCCATTCTCCTGTAATAGGATTCTTAATAGACCAAGGCTTCCAGCCAATAGACATCATTCTACGTCTTTCAGCATCATCCTGTGGTCCTGCACCAGTTATATTACCTTCTAATGCCCACATTCCAACACCCATAACAACGGAACTACCCATTATTTGTCTGCCAATATACTCAGACTTAAGAGTTTGGAATGCTAAATCAGCATCTTGTCCAGCATCAATACCATGATCTGCAAGAGCAGCTAGTTTTTGTTGTCTAGTTTTAGCACCTAAAGTCCTCCTAGCTTTAGTCATTGCTGGTCCTATATTACTTAAAGGATTAAATGACCAAGATAATTGGAAGGCATTAACACCAGTTCTAGGGAATAAGAATAAAGGTTTAGCAGCTGGTACATGATCTAAGAAGTTTTCAAATTGTTTAACTGTAGCATTATCTAAGTTTAAGGCAATCTCCTTAGAGGCCATCTTAGCAGCTGTATCAGTTAACTTACCTGTAACATCAAAGGATTCATCATAAAGCTGACGTTGTAATTTAACAAAGGAATTATCAAATTGTGTTGTATTAATAGCACCTTTTGTTTGTTCAAATAAACTATCATATGCTCTAGCTCTTGCTGATCCACTAGCCATAAATGAGTTAGTAAATCCGTCAATTGCATATAAAGCATTAGTACCATATTTAACAAATGATTGCTTGTTCCACCAAGTTAAACCTTTTGTCATATTCCACATAGCTACCTTACCCCATTCGCCATCGGCTTTCCAGGTATCAGCTATAGCTTCCATATAGTTTAACTTATCCATTTGAGCTGTACGTAAGTCAGCACGACCACGCATCATAGCTTCTTCAGGATGAGCATTAGCAAGACGCCATTCGTTCTTCATTACTTTAAAACCACGTTTAAAGTTTTCAGCTATACCACCATAAGTATATAGAGCACGCTTAAGTACGGCATCATCACCTGTTAACTTAGCTCCTACAAATATAGAAGCAGGCTTAATAGCAGTTAACATAGAGTTACCAAGTGCAGCTCTCAAAGGAGAGAGTCCACTAAGTACACTATTAATTCTAGCAGCATGCATCTGTTTAACTAGAAGACTAGGCATTTCAGGATTACCATCTAGGAATCCTTTTTTAATTAAACTGATATTATCATTAGCAAGCGCTTTTAATTTATGCAGTTCATCTACATTTCCATTAGTAGCATCAAATGCTTCTTTAAGAGGCCGGAAATATTTAGGATCTGATTTAGATATATCAAGCAATTCTTGGTTAATCTTAGCATTCTTAGTTCTTATCCGTCTTATATATCTATTAAAATCTTTAGCTTGAGTATTCATCCAACTTACAGCAGCTTCCATGTTACCGGTCTGCATAAGTTTTCTATACTCCATAGCTCTATTAAGAATATAATCATTAGCTCTAACTTCATTATCTAAAAGATTGAGCTTATCAAACATTATCTCAAACTGTCTTGAAGTATCAGTATTATCACCAAGTATTCTAGCAGCAGTAGCAGCATCAGCTACATTATCTGCAGCATTCTGTGTAAGCATAGCAGATGCTCTCATTTGATTAGGATCAAACATCTGATCGTATGCCTGTTTAAATGCATTAGAAGCAGTAACCCAACCTTCTTCATCTAAGAATCTATTAGATCCAAAGACAGTCTTCTTCATGTCATCTATGATATATTCAAATTCATTGAGACTTATATCTTTTCCATAGATAGCTTGAGTTAAATTATCTATAGATTTATTCATCTGTTCAGCTGTTATACGTGTCTCAATACCACCATTAGTAACAACTGCGTCAAAATTAGGACTAAATGAATCAAATAAATCATCTAAATGCTTAGCTCTTTCATTACCATCTATAGCTTTCATAAAGCGTTTATGGAATGATTCACCAGCTACAGGAGCAGATCTCCCATTAATTGTACCTACATTAGCTTGAATCTGTGCATGATCTAATTTAGCTTGTAATGGATCAGGTTCTACATTAACTACAGCTTTACCAGCTGAGTCTTCACCTAAATCATTTACAAAAGCATTATATCCTTTTTCACCTGTTGGATCAGCTTTTAAAGCATCTATCATTTCCTCATCTTGAGCAGCTTCTCTAGCAGCTCTACGAGGTTCAACAGCAGCAGTTAATGGATCATCGTATTGCTGTAATTGTAGGCTCTTACTATTAATTATCTCTTCAGCCGCAGCATCTCGTGGAAAAAGCTTTGCTTTTCTACCAAAAGTAAATGCAGCACCTATTAGTTCTACCCCTCCTGCAAATCCAGCTGCTTCATAAACGTTCTTTTTCCATCTAGTATCAGGGTCATCACCAGGTCTAGTAGCCCATGGTATGTTCCATCCTAACCAGTTGTTAAGAGTTTCAGCCATGTTAGCATCTGTCTTTGAATGAGACGAGATCATAGCTACAGCAGTATCAGCACCAGTATAAGCAGCAACAGTACCTAAAACGTTAGCATACTTAGGAAGAGTTATAGCTCTAGCTGCAACAGCAGCCTTAGCTCCACCTGTTATTAAAGTACCACCTGCTAAGGAAGGTATAATAATTGAAGATGCATCTCTAATTAATTTATGACCTGGATGTGTAGAACGATAGGAATGTTTATCCCACCAATCATCAATAGGTTTAAGCCAGGGTACAATACCCACAGCATCAGAAGCAAAGTCACCTACACCTAATACAGGTTGTAAAGCAGTCTCTGCTACACCTCTGACTACATCACCAGCATCAGAGAATTTATCTAATTGTTCTTCTTCAGCTTGAGCTTTAGCTTCACTGTTCTCAATATCC
>VTLG01016020.1_pt1 | contig 11496 bp, 10 predicted proteins | sample 4694571 | NCBI WGS metagenome assembly VTLG01 (sample SAMN12604809, study PRJNA352737) | marine metagenome | biome: ENVO:00000447; feature: ENVO:00000209|ENVO:00000569|ENVO:01000036; material: ENVO:00002151; isolation source: viral sequences binned using virsorter ... | reverse complement strand
ATTAATCTTTGCACCTGATGTAACTGTTAAATCTGTACTATCGCCTTCAATCTTTTCACCAGTACCAAATGTGATTCCCACATTGGCAGGTATAACGACATCAGCAGTTGCTGTAAGATTGATATTGTTACCTGAAATTGTTAAATCTGTTCCGTCACCTTCGATCTTTTCGCCATCATCACCAAAAGTTAAACCTATATTTGCTGGTATGTTTATATCACCACTTGACCCAACTTCAAAAGTTATATCTGTACCGTCACCTGAGATTGTTTCTTCAGCAGCACCCAACATGATCTTTTTACCTGAAGCCATTTTAAGTGATGATACATCACCATCAAATCTTGCAACTTCGGTAGAAGAACCACCATCGTTTACTTTGAAGATAATATCTTTATCAGAAACACCTGACTCAACTATGAAATCGCTAGAACTATTTGTAAATGTAGCGATTGTTGTGCCACCATCTTTGAAGAACACATCACCGCCATCAGCGTCTAAAATAATATCTGTTGTTGCGTCTAGTGTGATTGTAGAACCTGAATCTATTTCTGCAATTACAGGTGTTGTTAAAGTTTTGTTTGTAAGTGTATCTGTTGAACTTACTGAAACTAGATTAGCGTTACCACCTGTGCTTGGTAGTGTTAAAGTATTTGAAGCACTTTCTGAATGTGGCGCGCCTTGAAGTTTTTGTGCATGAGCATTTGAACTCTCACAATAAAAATTTATTGCTGATTGTGAACCTGCATTTTTAAGATCAATAAGACCAGCAGTAAATGTAATTAAATCTGCACCACCTATTCTAAAATCTATTTGATCGTCTGTTGAAGCAGTAATACTTGTATCAGCATCAGCATCTAAAATTAATTCTTCACCATCTAAATCTAATGCACCACCATCAAGTGTTAAAAGATTTGAACCGTGAGTAAGTGTTACATCACCATTGTTAAAGTTTATTACACTAGCACTTGCAAGAAACAAGTCAGAAAACATCAATGAACTTGTACCTAATGCTTGACCATCACTTGTTGATGGTGCAAAAGCAGTAGCGGTCATTGTTATTTCATCTGAACCTGCAATCTTAAAATGTATCGTATCGTCTGTATCTGCCGTGATACTAGTATCAGCGTCTAAATCTAATACTAATTCATTTGAATTTAAGTCGATAAGTGTTGCTTTTGATAGTGCCATTTGTTTTCCTTAACTATATTTATAACTATTTATACTCATTACACTGAGGTTGCTGGAACACCTTTTGATGATGTAAATGGCTGTTTTGCCAATGCCCAGTAGATAAAGTCATCTCCTGAATTTCTTGCATTACTTGTATTTCTTAACTTAAATCCATTTGAAAGAAAATCAAGAGCGTCATCATCACCTTCAGCGTCATTTGTATTTGCTTTTAATCTTGCGTCTGCAATATTAAAGGTATCTCTTTTAGAATCAAATATATGCCAATCATCTCCATTATCAGTTATATTTTTTATCATAATAAAAGCAGGAGAAAATCCAGTATAGACGAATGTCCCATCTGCATTACCGTTACCTTTGTATTTACCAGCTTTACTATAACCTTGTATATTTGTGAACGCATACATGATATACTTATTACCATCAGTGTTTGTACCACTGTTAGTTCCTACAGTAATATTTGTTGATGTTGGTGCTGTACTATTAAATGCTGTAGCATTAGTAGTCGAACCATCAGTACCGTTAAAATAAACAACTTTATTATCACCTAATAAACCTGTCCAATGAGTAAACCAAGAATCATTAGTACCGCCATCTCTATTTTTTACAAAAACAAGATTAGGAGTGGCGCCTAAACCATGTGCAATCGTTCCGTTACCACCTGTGCCTGTATAATCTATAAGTGAAAAACCTGCTGTTGTATTTACTTGACGACCACCACCAGGATTATTACTACTTTCAGTAAATGTTGTTCTACTTCCAGCATTCGCTTTCCATTGCCAAGCAATATAGGTATTACCATTGCCATTAACTTCGTTATCAGTTGCATTTAAAGAAAATCCATCACTATTAAACGAAGTTAAGTAAGTATTAGTTCCTTCATCTGCTGTTGAAATATATAAAAATTTATTTGTGCCTCTTGTTGAATCTCGTATAGTATGAGGTTGTCCTAAATCTGTTGATTTTAACCAAACCCAATCTGGTTGTAAATCTGAATTACCTTCATTAACTATATTATTAACTCCAGCATTACCTGTATATGTCTGTGCCTGAAAATATGCTGATGGGTCGTTTATCGTTGTATATGCCATTATCCGTGCTCCGCTAAGTTTTTACTGCATAATGCGAAGTAATCTACTCCGCCTATTGTAGGACTATATTCAAAATTACCATGTCCGTTTGCGTCTGCATTACCACTTGAAATAGAAAAAGGTGGATTACCAAAATTTGCTTGATCACCAGTTATGCTAAGTCCATTATTTTGAGTGAATGGATAAAAAAATCCATCTGCGTCATTAGCATATGAGGCACCACTGATATCTAAACCGTTTGTGGCACCAGAACCCATCCAATCAGCACCATTTTTATATAGTATTAATGTTTCATTATCAAGGTCTAGATAAAAACCTATTATATCATTCGCAGATAAACTAGCATCATCAAAAGCATTACTAACACGACCACTACCTACATTTCCTCTTGAAGTGCTACCAGATGATGTTCCTCTGCCTACCATATTACTCGCTGATGATGTATGACTATTAGTTGCAAAACCAAAAATAGGATAATCTTGATTGTCTGCTGTATTTTCTGCAAGTTTATATTCCCAATACCATTTACCACTTGATACTCCCATTGTTCCTATAATTGATGAATCATTTTGTAATGTAAGTTTAAGATTACCTTCAGAAATTAAACTAGGTGTATAAGCTGTATTTCCAGAGTTTTTATACAAAGGATTCCAAGTACAAAAATTATTTGTAGGTGTATCTGTTGTAACATTACCAGATGTTAGATTAGTTACTGCTAAGTGATTATCATTACCACTAGTATCTGCACCTATACCACTAGAATTTGTGCTTGTTCCTGTTTGTTTAAATTCTAAAAGAAAACCATTATTTCCATAAGATATAGTGCCGCCGTCACCAGTTCCAGGTTCAACAGGAACCCAAACACCATTATCATCAAATTTACCAAAATACGTTGGGTCATATTGTTGACCATCAACAAAGTAAACCTCTGCTAAATAACCATTTATTTCTGCGGCACTACCATTATAACTAGATACAAAAAATGGTTCTCCATCTACATTATATCCAGTTTCTAAATTTTGACTTGGGTAAGTTGCAGTAACACCACTTCTTAATGTGGTTATTTGCACTCCGTTTATATAAAATTTTATTCTATTTGAATTAGTTGATTGAGATGTGTCTTGTGCTAAAACAAAATGATACCATGCTGAATGATCTCTTATAAATGGTGCCCAATTTATCGTACCACCACTTGCATTATTCCAATCCATTCTCATGGTAGATTCATGTAAAAATATATTTTCGTTACCACTTCTGGCGCCAAATAAAACTTGTCCACCACTTGTTGTACCAGAACAAAGTTTATACCAAAATGCTAAAGTAAATTTTTTAGCGTTTGTTGGTGTACCAAAAGTTCCGCCTAAAGCATCACCTCCAGTATTATCAAATCTAGCTGAGTTTGTGACCTCATAACTTGTATCTAGTTGATTAGCACCTAATATTGTTGGCATGATATATGTCCTATTCTAAAGTTGGTAATTCACCTAATGGTCTTGATGTTACTCCGTCTGTTGTTGTGTAAGTATATAATGTTTCTAACGCAGGTGCATCAGCAGCATTTGTGATTGCTGTTTCCATAGAAGCTTGTTTTGTTCTTACAGCATCCCTATGTGTTGTAATCGCACTTGGTATTGCTGTTGATTTTTCAGCATTTCTAGTAATATACCAGTCTGTTTCATTGAGTATTTCTTGTGCTTTCCTTTTAACCTGTCTAATTAAAACAGTTTTTAATCCTTCTTCTTTTACATCGCCAACATTTTTGCCAGTGGGTATATCACCATTAGATTTGTCTGTGTTTGTATATGTGGTATCAGCGTGTGGTTTTGCTGTTGCTGTACCATAAGTACCTTTTACTTTATTAGCACTACTATCATAAGCATAAGTTATATTTGTATTGTTGTACCATGCTTCATCTTTAAAATTAGTGTTATCAATTTCTATTGTATAAACACCAATTGCATTTCTTTCACTTTCTGTCCATTTAGCTGTAAAAATGTCAGCAGGATGTTTTACATCACCTATCTGAACACCTTTATTACCTCTTGGCATTGATGTAATTGATCCTGATTCTACTATTGCAAACATTATGTCTCCTATGATAAAGTTAAGTTTAAGTTTCTACCAACTTCTAAAAATTTACTACCGTTGTATCTAAATACAAACAAGTCACCTTTAGCGGCAGTTGTTGTTAGTGTTGGTGCTGTATCATCTTTGAACTCATAAACAGCATTGAACGATAGTGTTCTACTACCTGTACCATCTTGAATTACAAGTAAAGATACAAACTGCCCTGCGATACCACCACTACCAGCACCCAATGTTCTATTTGCACCTAATGTTACTTTTGCAACTGGTGAAGTTAATACGTTCCAAGATATTGTTGAAGCGTCTGTAAGTGTTGCCTCAGGATTTACTGCCGCGGCAGCAAATGAAGCATGAGCACCATCTTCAATTCTCATAACTTCAGTACCATCTCTTTGTTGAAATATTAAATCTTTTGTATCAACAACTGGTTTAATTACAACATCACTTGAACTATTAGATACAGTTAATACTGTTGTTCCTCCAGCAGCAAAATTTAAATCGTTACCAGCAGCGTCTAATGTGATATCGGCAGCTGCGTCAACTGTTAGATTATTAGCACTAATAGTCATATCAGTACCATCACCTTCGATCTTCTCACTATCACCACCAAATACGATACCTACGTTGTTTGGTATATGAACATCACTAGTAGCAGTTAAATTTATTTTTGCACCTGATGTTACAGTTAAATCTGTACTATCACCTTCAATTTTTTCGCCTGTGCCAAACGTAATTCCTACGTTTGCAGGTATAACGACATCAGCAGTTGCTGTTAAATTAATATTGTTACCTGTTATAGTTAAGTCTGTGCCATCGCCTTCAATTTTTTCACCATCATCACCAAATGTTAAACCTATATTTGCAGGCACATTGATATCACCACCTGATCCTACTTCAAAAGTAATATCTGTGCCATCGCCTGAAAGTGTTTCTTCAGCAGCACCTATCATTAATTTTTTGCCAGAAGCAAGTTTTAAAGCAGAAACGTCACCATCAAATCTTGCAACCTCAGTTGATGAACCACCGTCATTGACTTTAAAGATAATATCTTTGTCAGAAACTTTTGATTCTAAAATTACATCACTTGAACTGTTATGTATTCTCATCATTTCAGTACCATCATCTTCGTAAATGATACCGTTACCTGCTGTACCAGCGTCTAATGTGATACCACCAGCAGACTCTATATTGATTGAGTCAACTGCTGTACCATCTGAAACTATATCTAAATCACCATCAGCATTTGAACCGATAGTTAAACCTGAATCTCTAAATTGAATAACACTAGCAGCATTTAAAAGTATACCTGTATCAGCGACATGAGTAATTGTTACATCTTGATCTGCACCTAAATTAATTACAGCAGCGTCTGCTAAAAATAAATCTGAAAATTCTAATGATGTTGTACCTAAAGCGGCACCGTCAGAAGCGTCTGGAACAAATGCTGTTGTAGCAGTTATTGTTGTTCCTTGTATTGTTGAACTACCTGAGATAGCACCTGTTACTGTTAATGTTGAACCATCAAAAGTTAAGTTTGCTTCGCCATTTAATCCTGATCCTGTTCCTGTTACAACTCTATTGTTCGAATCGTTTGCAAGAGAAAGTGAAGCAGCCCATGATAGAACACCAGAACCGTCTGTTGTTAAATGTGTGCCTGAACTACCATCAGCAGCAGGTAATTGATATGCAACACTTGAAGTTGTACTTGCGGCTGCTTTGAAACCTGAATAGTTTGATCCATTATCTGTATCTTCAAAAATTCTTATCTCACCTGGTGCAGTAGCATTACCACCAACACCTACAAAGTTACCATCGTTTATCTCAAATAGTTTGTTACCATCTGCCTGTTGAAATATTAAATCTTTTGCGTCAGTAGCAACTTTTAAAATACCATCACCACTTGATTGTTGTATTTTTATGATGTCATTACCAGCAACTCTTACATCAATAATATCGTCTGTTTCTGCATGAAAGGTTGTATCTGAATCAGCGTCTAAAACTAATTCTGCACCATTAAAATCTGTATTAACAGGTGCGATTGCTGTTAGATTTGTTTTATCATTGATAACATAAATTGAAGCACCGTTTGCTGGAGCAGCACTAAATGTAATTCTTCTAAAATTATTACTACCATCAACGCCCATAGTAAATGCTTTACCAGAACCTGGTTCTTGTCTTACGTTATCTACGAAAACTTCTAAAGCATTTTCTGAACCACGAACAACATCATTTGCAAGATCAAAAGTTGTTGTTGAACCGTCACCTGTAAAAGAGTCTTTTGTAGGTACGGACGTAAATTCTTGAAATGGTTGTTGTCCTATATATGCCATTTATTATCCTCTATACATCTTCTAAAACTGATACTGTAACATCTACAGCACTAGCCGCACTTGCGAGTGCTTCTAAATTATCTCCGTTAGAACCATCGTTTTGTAACACTAATTTATTTCCTGACATTACTTCTAGTGAAGCACCTGCAGGAATCGTTGCATTTTTAACAATAAATACGTCATTTGATCCATCTTCATTGTCTATAAAAATACTTACAGTTACACCCGAGGTTGATTTATTTGCACAGGTAATGCCAATAACGATTGATTCTAAAGCAGCACTTCCTGAACCAGCAGGACAAGCGTAAATCGTTGAATTACTACTGTTACTGATATTAGGAGTACAAAATCTTTTAAAATCGTTAGCCATTGTTTATTCCTTTTTTGTTATATTTATAACTATTTATACTAATAGTTTAGGATGGTTTTGTAGGCCAGGTGACATTATTTACTTTGTCAACCGTGTCTAAACCACTAGTCAAATCTCTTAATTGTTGACGATATGTTTTCATATTATCTGCTAAAGTATTATCTGAAAGAGCAAGATAATCTGTTTCTGCAAGTTTTTGATTTCTTTGCACCCTCAATCTATCAAGAGAACGATTTAATTCGCCAGCAGCGTATGCTGCTTCTTCATTATCTCTTGCTGTTTCTTCTTCAGCAGTAAACTGAACTCTCACACCGTTTATATTATGATATCTTGGCATTTTTTTCTCCTTTAGTTTACTCCGTATAGTTTAAATGTTCCTGCTTCTAAATTACCACTAGTTGCTTTAAATTGTATACCTGTTATGGCAGAGGTTGTATTAAAATATCCTGAACAATAGTTATCATAAGAATTATCATTAGCAGCATGTGCTTGACTTCTTGCCATAAAATGTTTTACATGAGTGGTTCCTGATGGATTATATAAATGTATAAATCCACAAGTCCCTTCAGTAGCACCACTTCCTACATTTCTTGTTAGTGGTTGAAATCCTGTTCCGTTCTGTAATTCAGCAGCTGAATTATATGCTAAACTTGTTGATGAATCATCTTCTAAATGAAATGCTGAAAAGTGTGCTGAAGTAATTTGTGTATTAAAATTAGTGCCATCAGTTGTTCCTTGAAAAGCAAGTCCCTCTCCATCAGTTGACGATTTATAATTAAGATGTGTTATGATATATTCTTTAAAAGAAAAAGGTAGTACAGAAAATGTCAATGTGCTATCGCCATCTGAAACTGATATCTTTTTCAATAAAATTTGAGCACCACCATTAGTCAGTGGTGTGCTATATCTAATATCGTGATAAGTTGCCATTATGCTATCCCATACATTTTTATTGTTCCAGTATCTATTGTTCCTTCTGTCATTTTGAATTGTATTTCATCTACTGCTGCTGTTGCATTAACATATCCAGAAATAAAATGCCTTCTTGTTTTATCGTCATCTGTGTGTGCAAGACCCTCACCATAAAAGTGAGTAACGAAAGTTGTATCAGATGGATTAAAAACATAAAGATCCCCTGCACCAGATTCATTATTTTCGTTTCCTATTCCATATATCAAAGTTTGAAAGGCAGTTCCTTGGTGTTGATCTGTACCATTAGATGATTGAAATTGATGAGAACCAGACTCTGGATTATTTACTTCAAAAGCATTAGATGATATCGTTTCATTAAAACCACTTGCTCCAGCTGTATTGAACTGAAATCCTAAATGTCTAAAATTAGTTGAACAATGAATATCTATCATTCTAAACAAATAAGTTTTATATGTGTTATCGAAAACCACAGAACTTGATCCATCTTGAAAAGAAAGTGTGCTATCTGAACTTGCTGTCAAAGTTTTAAGATGTGTTAAAACACCTCTACCAAGATTTGAAGATGTCGTTGATATGGGTGGAACGAAATTATGTGCTATATCTCTATATACTGCCATTAGTTTACTCCAAACATTTGAATATTTCCTGCTTCCATATTACCAGCGTTCATTTCAAATTTTAATGCGTTGATAGCAGAAGTTGTGTTCATATAACCACTAACCATTTTTAAAGTAGAGTAGTCATCACTACCACCACCAGATTCAGTTTGTGATCCTGTGCTTAAAAAATGTTTTACAAAAGTTGTGCCTGCAGGATTATATAGTCTTAAAATTCCACATAATGCCTGGTCACTATCATTTGCATTTTCTGATATAAGTGGTATCATTCCTGTGCTTTCTGCTACGTCTTGTTCGGTGTTGTATGATAATGCACCATTACCACCACTTTCCTGTGCGGAACTTCTAAATACTGTTGACGTTGTTTCAATACCATAACTAGAACCTCCATCAGTTGATCCTCTAAAAACTAATCCTCTATTGTCAGTTGCAGGACGAATATCATTAAAAAGGAATAAGTATTCGTCAAAAGCAGATGTAATTCCACTAGTAATCTGCACTGTGCCAGTTGCTGAGGTAAATGAAGTTGAGAACAAAGGCACTAACGCACCTGCAAAACCTTTATAATTTACGTTGTATTTAATAGCGTTATAAGTTGCCATTGACTACCTCTTACTTACTGTCTAGTAACCAACCTTGAGTAGCGTCAACATAAACTAAACTAAATGCTGCTCTTTCAGTTGATACTGTTAAATCAGCGGCGTCACCTTGTATCTTATGTGAGTTTCTTCCTATTGTAATATTGTTTGTATCTGCTGTACCAGCATAATCAATAATTTGTATTGTATCACCTTGAGAAGCACTTGAAGGTAAAGTCATTGTGATTGCACCTGATGTTGTATTGACAAAATAACCACGACCTGCAACCATAGTTGTATTACTTGTTATTACTGATTGCCATGCTGTGCCGCCTGGATTGTATGTCTTAATATCAGAAGCAGGAATAGTTTTCATAGTACCGCCATCGTTTACTACAAAACCATCAGCGTCTGCAAGTGTGATTGAACTACCTACTGATGTATCACCATCAAGTAAATTTAATTCTGACGCTGTTGCTGTAACACCGTCTAAAATATTTAATTCTGCTGCGGTTGATGTTACATTAGTACCACCTATGTCTAAAGTTGTTACAGATATTTCTCCTGCAACAGTAGCAATACCATCTGCTAAAGTAATTAAATCTGTATCATCAGTGTGACCAATTGTTGTGCCATTAATAATTACATTATCAACAGTAAGTGTAGTCAAAGTACCTAATGAAGTAACATTTGCTTGAGCGGCAGTTGAAAGTGTACCTGCGATAGAACCACCAGAAACATTTATACCAGCACTAAAGACTGGAATCTGATTCATTGTTACAACACCACTTGAATTTATAACAATTGCGTCAGCGTCTGAAGCAGAACCTATCTGACCATCGTCAGCAATTCTAATATCGTGATTAAATACAGCCGTACCTGCGTCTGACATATCTAAAGTTAATGCTGTTATGTCTGAACTTGAATCAGTACCTTTAAATATAATATCTGTATCACCTGCTTGTGCGTCTATTGTAATATTACCTGAAGATGTTGCGATTGTAACCGCAGCATCACCTGCTGTTAAATCATCAGCAGCACTTGATACTGTATCGAAAGATAAAGCACCAGAACCATCTGTTTTTAAAAACTGCCCTGAAGAGCCATCAGCAGTTGGTAGTGTTAAAGTAAATGATGAAGATATACTACCTGCATTTAAACCTATATAGTTTGAACCATTATCTGTATCTTCGAAAAATCTAATCTCACCAGAACTTGTAGCACCATTTGCAATACCCACGAAACCACCATCATTAATATCTAATAATGTTCTTCCATCATATTGTTGAAACTTAATATCTTTGGCGTCAACCATCGGTTTAATAATAGTATCACCAGAACTGTTAGAGAAAGAGAAATGTTCTACATTTGCAATTTTGAAATCTATTCTATCATCTGTATCTGCTGTAATACTTGTGTCTGCGTCAGCGTCTAAAACTAATTCAACACCATTTAAATCTACAGCCGCTGCAAAATCTTTTAGTTTAGCAGATGATACTGCTTCATCAGCAAGTGAGTTTTCTATTATTTTTGATAATGCCATATTTAATCCTTACTACTATTTATACAATTATCCTAGTGCCGCAGCGATTGATATTGAGAAGGCATTTGTTGCCGCACTCGCTGAAGTGATCAAGGTTCCTGTTTCATTTGGTAGTGTTATTGTTCTATCTGCTGTTGGGTCTACAACTGTTAGTGTTGTTTCATGTGCGTCAGCAGTTGCACCTTCAAATACAATACTTGAATCTGTCAATGTTAGATTTGTTGCAGTTAAATTTGTAATTGTAGGTGTGTTGATTGTTGGACTTGTCAAAGTTTTATTTGTTAAAGTTTGTGATCCTGTTAATGTTGCAACCGTACTATCTACTGCTACTGTGATTGTATTACTTGATCCACTTGTATCAATACCTGTTCCGCCAGCAATTGTTAATGTTTCACTATCAAGGTCAATCGCAATAGTTCCACTATCGGAAGTTATATCTAAATCTTCAGCAGTTACTTGTGCTTCAACAAACGCCTTGATTGATTGCTGAGTTGCCAATTGTGTGTTACTATCAGAAGCCATATTATCTTCATCTAGTATTGCAGTTCCTGAAACAGCAGTATTTAAAACAGCACTCGTAAGAGTTGGTGATGTTAATGTTTTATTTGTAAGAGTTTCAGTTGCAGTTATTAAAGAAACAGTACCAGTTAAATTAGGTAATGTAATTGTTCTATCAGCAGTTGGGTCAGTTACAACTAAAGTTGTTTCGTTTGCGTCATCGGTTGCACCTTCAAAAACTATTTTTGTTTCAAAGACCGAAG
>VTLG01015438.1_pt1 | contig 11496 bp, 18 predicted proteins | sample 4694571 | NCBI WGS metagenome assembly VTLG01 (sample SAMN12604809, study PRJNA352737) | marine metagenome | biome: ENVO:00000447; feature: ENVO:00000209|ENVO:00000569|ENVO:01000036; material: ENVO:00002151; isolation source: viral sequences binned using virsorter ... | reverse complement strand
ATTTAATTATTGGCATTGGCAGACTTAATACAGGTGACCCCAATGAATCAATGCGTCAATTAAATATTAGCAAGAATAAAATTAATGGCGTTCATGCAGAAATTACTTCGTATATTAACACACAATTATCAAGGTATGATGTATGATAACAGTTGTTGATGTAGAAACTACCTTTGTTAAGGACAAGACAGGAAAACTAGACCCGTCACCTTTTCAAAAAGATAATAAATTAGTAAGTGTTGGTATTGGTAGTGAATATTTTTGTATGTATCATAATGAACATACAGATTTTAATGTTAAACAAAATCATGAAGCCATACAAGAAATATTAAATAAAACTAAATTACTTGTAGGTCATAATTTAAAGTTTGACCTAGCATGGCTTTATGAATGTGGTTTTAAATATGAAGGTCGTGTATATGACACCATGATAGCGGAATATGTGCTATTAAGGGGATTAAAAAAGAAATTATCCTTAAAAGAAATATGCAAACGCAGACATATTACACAAAAGTCGGACATTATTGACACATATTTAAATCAAGATATTGGCTTTGAGCAAATACCTTGGAATATTGTAGAACAATATGGTAGACAAGATGTTAGAGCAACACAATCTTTAATTGATGACCAATTAAAAGATTTAAAATTGACCTCTAATAAAAATTTAATTGCCACTCTTAAGATGATGAATGAATTTTTATTATCTTTAATTGAAATGGAACGTAACGGTATTTATGTGGATACGAGTACCCTCAAGGAAGTTGAAGAGGAATTTATTAAAGAGCATGAGGAATTACGTACATATATAGATAAGACAATCTGGCATATGATGGGAGATACGCCTATTAATCCTGCTAGTCCAGAACAATTATCATGGTTAATTTATGGTAGAAAAGTAAAGGATAAGAAACAATGGGCAAATTGTTTTAATATTGGAATTGACCCCTTTACAAAACGCAATAAAAAACGTCCCCGTTTATCCAAGAGACAGTTTGATATGATAGTAAAGGCTTACACAAAAGATATCTACAGAACAAAAGCAGCCCGATGCAGTGATTGTATAGGAAAGGGAGTTTATCAAAAATATAAGGTTAACGGAGAGCCATATAAAAATTTAACAAAATGTGATACATGTAGTGGTCAAGGTGTTATTTATCATAATGAAGATAAACTGGCAGGATTTCGCCAGAAACCAAGGGGCATTATGGATACATCAGAGGGTGGATTTAAGACAGATAAAGTTACATTGATGAAATTACTGGATAATGCTCAACCAGATTTAGTAGAATTTATTAAAACTATTACTAGATATAGTGCCGTGGATATGTATTTAAAAACATTTGTCACTGGTATATCAAATCATACGGATAGTAATGGATTTCTACATCCAAAATTTATGCAATGTGTTACATCAACAGGAAGGCTATCAAGTAGAGACCCTAATTTTCAAAACCAACCACGAGGGGGAACATTTCCTATTCGTAAGGTAGTGAAGTCACGGTTTGAAAATGGTGTTATTATAGAAATAGATTTTGCACAATTAGAATTTAGAACAGCCGTATTTTTAGCACAAGATAAACAGGGCATGGAGGATATAAAAAATGGCGTGGATGTGCATCAGTATACAGCAGATATAATTGGCGTATCACGGCAAGATGCAAAGGCACATACCTTCAAGCCATTATATGGTGGCACTACTGGTACGGATAATGAAAAAAGATATTATTCTGCCTTTAAGGAAAAATACAAGGACATTGCAAAATGGCATGAGCAATTACAAACAGATGCTATAAAATATAAATTAGTACGATTGCCAAATGGACGAGAATATGCATTTCCATACGCACAAAGACAAGTATGGGGTGGGTCAAGTTATGGCACCCAGATTAAAAATTATCCTGTACAGGGCTTTGCTACGGCTGATATTGTTCCTATAGCATGTATAAATATTTTTAATATGATGAAAAGATTTAAGCTTAAGAGTAAATTAATTAATACGGTTCATGACTCCATTGTTGTTGATGCAATGGAAGATGAAATTGATGATGTTAAACGGTGTCTGTTTAAAGGATGCGAAGAAGTAATTGATTCATTAAAGAAACGATATGATATAGATTTTAATATACCCCTTGACACAGAGTTAAAGATGGGGTATGATTGGTTAAACTTAAAGGAGGTATAAATGGGTGCTATGAAATGGTTTATGATGGGTGTTGAAGAGTTAATTGACCCAAATAAAACCTTGACGGAAAATATTAAAATGAACAAAGACAATAAGGTTGAAGTTCGTGGAGAAAAATTTAATGTTCAACAAACTGATATTGAACACGCCTATATTGTAGTAACACAAGGAGATGAACATGATTTATTCTGAGGTATTAACAGTAGGAGATTTATTTATGGAAAATGATGACTGGGTAAATAATGAGGAAGCTCTAGTATTTCAAAAAATAGAGGATTTAATACGGGAATATAAAAAGGATAATGGCAAGCGTCCTACTGTATTATATATAAATGACGAAGAAGAATTACAGAGTTATTATATGTGGTTTGCTTCAACATATGGCTTAAAACATGAGAAAACTACTGGAGTAACGCATGTTGGGTAATATCTTTGAATGGACAATAACCCTTGTAATCATTGGGTTAATTATAATATCATTTTTTTTATAAAAAAAGCTTGACAAAACCCGATAGATGTGCTAGAAGGGTATAATTTAATTATTTACAGGAGGTAAATAAATGAATAATTTAGTAGATGTAAAAAAAATGTCAAACGCAGACATTATGAAAGCCATAGGACAGGATGATGGAAGTAGTGTTCCGTCACTTCCTCGTCTTATGATAAACAGAAACCCAGAGGACGATGATGGTCATCGTTTACCTATTGGGTCATTCAATGTATATCACACGGAAGCAGGAGAAAATATTTATGGTAAGCCTATAACTTTTCGACCATTTCTTAGTGCGATGCAATACATGGAATACAATGCAGAGGAAGGAGCATATCTTTCCCGTTCCATTATCTTCAAGAATTGGAAGGATGAGCCAATTGATACCGTAGGTGGTGTTCGTTGTGGTAAGGTTCCTTTCAAGGAAAGGGCTAGCTTAAATGCTGACCAATTGGCAGAACAACGTAGCAAGAAATGTTATAGACTTGTCTATGGCTTGGTATCCTTTATTGGTAAGACAGCCGAAGGTAAAGACCATGAAGTAAAGGATTACCCTGTACTGTGGCGTGTAACAGGAACACAATTTAATCCTGTTGGTAATGCATTAAAATTAATTAGTCAACGTAAGAAACTTATGTTTAACTGTTTATTAAATTTAGAAACAGAAAAACGTAAAGCAGGTGCTAATGTATTTTATGTAGCAAAAATTAATGTTGATGCTGATGCCAATGTTAAATTAACGAAAGAAGATGAAAATACTATACGTAATTTTCAAGAGTTAATTGATACTGAAAATAAGGATGTGTTTACCTTATATCAGCAAGCAAAAAAAAGCAATATTACTAAAGATGATGTAATTAATGCTAAAGTTATTGACGAGGTTAATCCTGTAGAAGAATTGTCGTCATAATGTCACATCCTATTCTACAAAAAGTTCAAACTTTTTTAGAGAGGGCAGGTCGTCAGAATGTAAAAATTTCTGATGGCCTGATTGAAGAGTTTGGAGAAGCTTGCAAGTCTGCAATCCGAAAACAGTTCATGGATGAACGAGGGGGCAATTTCAGATTACGCATGAGTAATGTAGGAAAACCTCTTTGCCAATTACAAATGGAAAAAAGAGGTGCTGAGTCTGAATCACCATCATATGATTTTAAAATGAAAGTATTATTTGGTGATTTAATTGAAGCAGCAGCTATATTAATATTAAAATCATCTGGAATTAAGGTTCAAAGTGAACAAAAATCTGTTAAATATAAAGTAATGGATGGTGAAATAGAAGGAACTTATGATATAGAGATTGATAATAAAATCTGGGATATTAAAAGTGCTTCTCCATTCGCCTTTAGTAAAAAATTTTCTCATGGTTTTCATGCTGTTGTAGAAGATGATGCCTTTGGCTATGCTTCACAGGGTTTTATGTACGGTGCTAGCGAAGGTAAGCCTTTTGGTGGGTGGATTGTTATTAATAAATCCACAGGGGAATGGTGTGTAACTGAGACACCATTAAATATAAAGGAATATAAAAATAAATATCTATCTTTGGCAAAAGATAATATTAAAGCCATTAAAAAAAACAAAAAATTTAAGAGATGTTTTACAGATATTGAGGAGGTATTTAGAAAGACTAAGACAGGAAATAGAACACTTGGTATAACCTGCAGTTATTGTTCCTTTAAAAGAGAATGTTGGGGTAATCAAATACAATATCTTCCACAACAACAGTCGCAGGCAAAAGACCCTAAGTGGGTATGGTATACCAAAGTAACTAATCCTAGGGTTGAGTATGAAAATACGAAGTAGAAAAGCAAAAGGTAGAAGATTACAAAATTGGGTTAGAGATTTATTATTATCTCTATATCCTACATTTACTGATGATGATATCTACTGTGCTATTATGGGAGAGAGTGGGGCAGATGTTAAATTTTCCCCACTTGCTCAATCAATAATACCCTATTCTATTGAATGTAAAAATAAAGAAACATTTAGTGGAATATATAAAGTTATAGAACAAGCCCATAGTAACTGCAAAACTACACAGATTCCTTTGGGTATAATTAAAATGAATAATTTACAACCATTGGCAATAGTTAATGCACATCATTTTTTTAACTTAGTGAGAAAATATGGTAGATAGAGTAGACTTTACAAAAGGTGTAAAAATAATTATATCACCTACAGAAAATGGATTTGCATGTGGTGTAATAAATGAAAAATTAGATTTATCTAGTGAGGGTATGTATTTATGTCATATTGTTGCTCATGGTATGCTTAAATTTTCCATAGACCATCCTCAAGATGCATTTGATTTAGGTATGGAACAAGTACAAACTAAAATGCATAAAGATAATGGGCAAGACCCACGTTTTAGAGATTATGATAATATAATTGATTTAACTGAAATTATGTTTAAACGAAAAAAGGATTTAAATTAATATGGAACATGCAAAAAAATTATTGATGAGGGCACATGTTTTAATTGGAGGAGATAGGGAAAAGGATTATGGAGATAAAGTAGAAAATCATACTAATATAGCTAAGTTATGGTCATCATATTTAGACACTAAAATAAAAGCCCATGATGTCGCTATTATGATGGTGTTATTAAAAATAGCACGAACAAAAGTGGGTGTTGTTAGTGAAGATACTTATACCGACATGTCTGCGTATGGAGCTATAGCAGGGGAAATTAAATTTAAGGAACCTAAAGAGGAATCGGAAGGAGAACGAAGGGGACGTATAACATCAGAACATATTAAAAAACTTAACAAGGAGAAAAAAAATGTCTGACCACATACCAGATTTACTATATAGGGCACTTGAGCATGAGGCTCAAGCAAATATTGATAAAGCCGAAGCAACGATAGAAATATATTTTAACAATCCTGTTGGAATAGGAGAACATCCACAACATTTAAATGAAATGAATAAATTGCTTGATACTATAGCAACAAATGAAGACAGGTTAACAACGCTGACAAAATATTTTTCAGACTACAATGCTAATCTAGGAAATACATGAAATATATCATAACACAAGAACAATTACAAGTTGTATTAAATTATTTAGGTACACGACCTTATATAGAGGTTGCTAAATTAATATTAACTTTAGGGCAATTACAACAAGTCCCTGTTGATTCAGATAAAAAAAATGAGTCAACAAAAATTAAGAAATAAAAAAAGAGAGCACGAGGCTCTCTTATATAAACTTGAAGTTAAAATAAATAGTGATGGAAATATATTATTTAATTATGATTGGGTTAAGCCAGAACATATATTAAATAATCTAAAAAACTATGAATATAAACACATTATTTGTGCTCTCATTCGTCATTGTTTATCTAATGGTTATAAATTAGATACTGAATTAAAGTATTTATTAAGGAATATATGAGTGATTATAAAGACTACAAACTAAGGGGTAAAGTTCATGCTCCATTTAGTCCGTTTATAATGGAATTTGATATGCCAAAACCTTATGTGGATATGTTGAATGTATACGGGGATAAGATATCGGCTAGTGAAAAAAAATCTAAACAATTGGATTGGTCTAATAATCTTGTAGGTAATGTAAAACAGGAACATAAGATTGAAGACCATATTTGGCACAACAAACCTCATGAAACCTTACCTACATTCTTTAATTGGATAGGACACTGCACCAATATGTATGTAAAAACAAAATTAAATGCAGATGGAGATGACGTGGATAAGGAAAAAGCTAAACAGGGAATTAAAAAAGTATTATTACATAATAGTTGGCTCGTTAATTCCATCGCAGGAGATTTTAATCCACCTCATATGCATTTTGGTATGTTATCTGCAGCCGGTTGGCTGAAAATGCCACCATCTATAGAAAAAGATGAAGAGAGAGAGCACGCAGGTTGGATTGAATTTATATACGGAACTCCCGTTATGTTCGTAGACCCAAAATATCCTATAAAACCTGCGGTAGGAAAAATATATGTCTTTCCTGCTTGGCTATTACATGAGGTTTATCCATTTCGTGGCAAGGGATTGAGGCGAACAATATCTTTTAATTTAAGTTTTGAAATGTAATTAAGCTTGAGCCATATGATTACTTAACTCATTGGCTCTATTAGGAGTTTGTTTAGCCCAACGAGAGTCCAACATTTCCACTGAGGCTAATTTATAATCACGATTTTGTAATGCTTTAATCATGTTTTTAAATTTTCCAACACCAGAATAACCCATTTGAAATATCATTTCACAAAGTATTTCTTTTGATGTATCTGAAACACTACGTAAATTATTAACTTCACAAAAATTTATCATTGAATCCCAACCCTTTTCAAAGTCTTTATTAAATAGTTCTGTTAATTCTTCTTTAGAATATTCTTTTCCTTCGACAAATTTATCCTCATGAACAATTAGATGTCCAAATCCTATTGTTTTTTTTCCAAGTGAATCTAGGTATATCATAGACCTAAAGCCTTCATGCATTTTAATTTTTTCTTTTAAGTTTTCTTTTGACATTATTTTAAGTGATTTAAGGTTGTGGTGGAAAGTATGGTTCTTTACTTTGCATTTCCATTTGTTTTTCTTTAAGATAATCTATTAAATGATAATCCTTATTAGGATTAAATTCTGTTACGCCACTTGCTGTCGGCCCTTCAGTTTGACCTGTTGGTTTTTCAAAAAATGGCTCAACAGTTCTTTTAATTTTTTTAACTCCCCTATCAATTAAACTACCTGCTTTCAAAAATATATTTTCTTCTTTAACTTTTTTAATTCTATCATATTCATCTCTTAAGAGCATATTATAAATGATATTATAACTATCTTGTGTAGATTGTGTTAATTTTTCATCTAGTTCCTGTGCTGATAAAACTCCCTCTTGATGTGCTTTAGATATATTACTTCTATTCTGCTTTTTTGCTAATTCAAGTGCTTTATTTTTAATTTCTTTAATTTTTTCTTCTCCGAGTTCTGAATCTTTTTCAAGATTTTTTTCCATTTCTTCCATTGTTAAATCAGTTTGATAAGTAGGAATACCATGGGCTGTTACTATAGCTTCTTTACCAGTAGCTTTTTGTAATAACTTTTCTTCTTCTGGTGTAATATAAGCAAGAGTGTGTCCTTCTGGCCCCGTACCTGATAAGGCATCTAATTGTTTTGTCATAATACCACTTTGATTTTTTTGTTCACTAGTTGATGTTCCTTCCTTAAACATTCCTTTTAAATTATCATATACTAAAGCCATTATTATTCTCCTTTAATTAGCCAATGGGTTATTTGCTTTTGTTTTAATTTCTTTTATTAATACATCCTGTAATTCATTTTCTTTTGATACAATAGCAACTTCTTGTTTCAATTCAGCTATCTTTTCTTCTAATTCTTTTATACTTTTATTTACAGGAGATAAATCAACTTCATCAGGTATATCTAATGATGCCATTTCCTCACGAACATTAGCAATGGATTGTAATACACTTGTTAAATCTGTTGGCTTAATATTTTTTTCTACATCAGAAATTCTATCCAATACATCAACTTCCAATTTAGATATTCTTTCATTAACAGGATTAAGGTCAACCGTTTGATTAACAACAAACTTCTTTTTTTCTAAAACGGAAATACGATTATTAAATTCCCCCCAAGCATAGAATCCTCCTCCGATTGCACTGACCACTCCAATGAGGGCTGCGTAAGTAGATAATTTATCAATGACTTTCATTTGTTTTTTAATGCCTCCAATTCAGCTTGTAGTTTTCTTTTTTCTATATTTATTTCCCGTAGTTTTTTATTATGTACTTCTACAGGGTCATTATTTACATAACTGGCAAGAGTTACAGTTGTGTAAATATCTTTTGTGTAAACGCCTAAATCTATTTGATTAAATAAATCAATATTAGAATCTGTATAAATATCTTTTGATTTATAAAAATTTGTTTTGAGATAGGCGTTTAATGTATTATTATTCTTAAAAAATATATCCTCTTTTGATAAGTTTTGAGTATTGATTTTTGTTGCCTTGGCTATTTCTTTAGCTATCTTTTTTAAATCCCTTTTTACTTTTGTTTCTATTCTTGCAACATCTGTAGCAATCCTGTCGTTGGTGTCCACTTCATCTCTTCCTTCCGACTGTATACTGTCTTGTTCTTCACTGTCTGCTGTTTGTACTTCGGAGTCCTCAGTTCCTTCGCTATCGGATTCCTCTTCCTGTAATTCTTCCTGTGACTCTGATTCTTCTGTGGATTCATTTTGTGCTACTTCTTGTTCTTCTTCTAATAATTCTGATTCAAGCTCCATTGTTTCTTCCTCAGTCTCAATAATCTCTGATGGGCTTTCTTCAATTGTTGCTGTTTCATCAAACTCTTCCTCAAACTCTTCAAAAGATTCCTCAGTAAATTCATCATTGAACTCCTCCTCGGTTATCTCTTCAAAAAACTCTTCTTGTGTTATTCCTTCATCTTCAAGAAACTGGGCAAATTCTTCTTCCATACCCGTGTCCTCTAGGAATGTAGTGAAATCTTCTTCAAATTCCTCCTCGAATATTTCTTCCATAACGGAAGTTTCAGTAAATTCCTCTTCAAAAAATACCTCATTCATGTTAGGCATTTCTTCAAAAGTTTCAAATTCTTCAAAGAATATAGGCTCTTCAAAGGATATTTCCTCGAACTCCTCTATTTCAAATTCTTCAAATGATACTCCATCATCCCAAGAAGTATCGTATTCTTCCTCAAAATAAAAATCTTCTTCCCAAGTATACTCTTCTTCCCATGAGTAATCATCCTGCCAAGAATTATCCCATGTATACTCTTCTTCTTCCCAATCTATATCATCTATCGTATCACTGATATCCTCATTAATATCATCTATGATTTCTTGAGTATCCTCTTCCAGAGGATTGATATAGGTATACTGTATCTTTAACTGTACATCATCTATGTCTGGGCCATAGTGTCCACTTCTATTATTAGAATTAGATACACCAACTTTAATATCAAAATCTGTTTGCGTATTAGACCCTTGAATATGCGTATCAGTATAATTTGCATAACTTCCACAGTTTATACTTCCGCATCCTGTGTCTTCTATAATTCTTTGCTGTGTTGACGTAGAACCATCAGAGCCAGTTATAGTTTGCTTTAATGTTGTCGTATTGCTGTACTGATTCCAAAACCATACATCTGCTGACATTGTGGATGACCAACCATTTTTAATCTCTTCCACCGTCATGTTTGTCTTCTCAGACAATGTTACAGTTTGCTCTATATTTGTATTACCAGTTGAAGCAACAGAACCACCGGGGTCATTACCACCGGCTGTATTCATATTATCATGACCACTTGTACCGCTTGATATAGTCCAACCAGTTGTATCGTAGGTTGTACTAGAGCCAAATGTAGAGTTAGATAATATATTTCCTGTATCTATTGTTTCAGAAACAGCACTAAAACTTAAAAATAATAGTGCAGTTAAATACCTTATCATTATAAATCTAAAGCAATAATAATCAATCCACCTGCAATACTAATGGCATAAGCCATGATAATTATTTCAATCATGTATTTTAATAACAGGTTTTTTCATTATCTCCTCTTCTATAACTTCAATTTCTAATATCTTTGATTCAGCAATCTTTTTAGCTTTCTCTTCCGCTATTCTTTTCGTTTCTTCCTGTTTAGCTATTTCTAATAATTCATCATCAATACGAGAACGTGTTTCTAGTTTCTTGACATAAGTATCATAATCAGGTCGTTCTACATCATACTTATTCCATTGTTCCATAGCTTCCCTGCCAATCTTGCCTTCAAATGGACAAGGTGTTCCTGCCATTTGCATAGCCTCAAAAACTCTTTCATCTTGACAAAGAATTGAAACTGCCGCAACTTTCATACCATAATCATATAGTACTTTTGATAACTTTATGCGTTCACAATTTAAATCCCTAACATGTTTACCACCAGATACGCCAAACCCAAGAGTAGAAACGGAACCACTAACACCCATGCTACATACATCCTGAGACATAGCGGAGAAACTTGGTGAATTGGCTGAATTAACGGGAATATCGGAACCAGTTGAACTGCTTGTTGTTGTTGATGTACTTGTTGTAGAATTTGTCGCCCCATCTTCATAGGTTGTTGTCGTAGTACTTTCATATCCACCAGTTATATTTGTATTACTTCCCGATTCATTTGTTTGTGTATTACTGTCATTGGCTGAATCTGCTACTACAGTTTTTGATACCATTACAATTGTAATTAGCAATAGTAGTAAAAATAAATTTGTAAATATCCATTTCATTCTTATTGAATCTTCTTAATGTTAATTGCGTTTTCTTTTCCTTTATTCTCCCCTATCTCAAATTCTATTTCTTCTCCTTCTTTCAAAGTACTGATACCTGCTTCCTCCAAAGCCGAGACATGCAGGAAGACATCTTTGCTTCCTTCCTGTTCAATAAATCCATATCCTTTTTTTGGATTAAACCATTTAATTTTACCTGTAGTCATTAGTTTCCTTTATAGTTATTTATTATTCCATTTTTCCTTGGCACGAAGCGTCCATCTTTCAAATGCTTCTTTGCTTATTTCTTTCTTTACCATCTTCGCTCCCTCTGGAAGTTCAGTATGTAATGTTAGTATTTCTCCATCAGAACTTAATTCCACCAATGCAGGGCCACAAAATGCATCTTTGGTATAATCTGTTTGTTTTTTCTTGAGTATTCTTACTTCTTTCATGCATGAGGACAGTGAGTCCATTGGAACATACTGTGTCATTCTATGCTCTTGGTCATTCATATTTCCAAATATGAACATAACTATTACGCTAATGACTTCCATTTGATTCCCTC
>VTLG01007352.1_pt1 | contig 11497 bp, 7 predicted proteins | sample 4694571 | NCBI WGS metagenome assembly VTLG01 (sample SAMN12604809, study PRJNA352737) | marine metagenome | biome: ENVO:00000447; feature: ENVO:00000209|ENVO:00000569|ENVO:01000036; material: ENVO:00002151; isolation source: viral sequences binned using virsorter ... | reverse complement strand
ACGTTGATACCAAGGCAGACGACCATGCCTACGACGCACTACGGTACATGTGCATGACCAGAGCAAGGGGACATCTTACCATTAACAGCATGATGAACAAGATGAAAGAAGGCCGTCCAAAAACCTTCGATTCTACGTTTGGATATTGATATGTTTAAAAAAGATCTAGATTATATTAATGCTACATTTACCCTTGAAGCGACCGTTGATATGGACGGTATTAAAAATTTCGATCAGATAGTTAATAAGGAAACTGCAGCGGAAAGAAAGAAAAAGGGAAGAGTAGAATATACAAATCCAGATTTTCTGGACGAAAAAGCTAAATTTGAACAGGCGTTAAAAACTAGAAAACTAGGCGATAACTGGAAGGTATTCAGCCAGCAGGAACTACGTAATATCTTTGATAGTATAGATAAGTTAGATGACACGGATTATACAAAGGCAAGATTAAGGGCGCAACTAGCTCTCGGCTATAGTGCAGGGCTTAGAGGAAATGAAATAGTAAATATCAAGCTTGCTGATATAGATCTTGATAATAATCAAATTAAATATAAGCAGGCAAAAACAAGAAACAAAACAGTAATAAGGACAATTCAGATTCCTCCCTCTGTAGCCGCTGATATTAAAGACTATGTATCACATAGAGGTATAGTAGGTAGTACCTACCTTTTTGCACCGCGACCATCAAATAGAAAAATTGCAGATAAGCCTATAAGTACTGATGTACTTAGACGAGACATGAAAAAATTATCTGAATTAACAAAGATACCTGTAGAGAGACTAAGACCTCACATGTTACGGCATTCTTTTGCAACACACTATCTTATGCTAGGAATGAGTATAGAAGAGGTACAGCGCCTACTTGGTCATGCTAAACTGGACACTACATTAATATATGTACATGAATTAGAAAAATATAAAAGATCGCATTTAAAGTTTGGTTTATTTGAGGGTGTACGCGGACTTCCATTGCCAAATCTTACTATACCGGGACCGGGAGAGGGTAGAGGAGTTACTGCAGGATTTTCTCGTTTAATGGATGGAATACCATCACGGGATAAAAGTAGAATTATCGTTGCCCTGACCAATTTTTCAAGTGATACAAGTAAAAATCTAAATTGGCTAGGGGCAGAAATTAGGAGCCTTCCAATTACGGGTGCCGTATTAAGTGAGGCAGGTATTAAGGATCTTGACACTGCACATGATATACTTCAGCAAGAGGGAATTAGAATAAGGCAAGAATATCTAAAAGCAACTACTGGTGGATTTATGGGGGTAGACGATGATATGCCCAGTAAAGTAAAAGCAGTAGATCCTATTGCTAGTGATGATAGTATATTTAAAGACGGCCCCTCTAAAGACCCAAAGCTGGAAGCAAGTACTAAATCGGGTAGAACTCCCACAACCGGAACCCTTGTAAAAATTTCAGAATTGGTAGATAAAACCTTTAAACCTGTAGCAAATATTGTCAACGAGAACGGTGCAAAGCTGGTATTACAGGTAGCTATGGAAAATAACATGTCGATAGCCCAAGCATATGAAAGAATAATTCAGGGTATTGAGACAACCGATTTAAAATTACTGGCTATAGGGGATATAGAGTCCAGACAAAAATTTCACAACACGATTCGTGAACTGTTTCCAGATGGTATAGGCAGGGCGGGTGAGATTCCATTGATTACTCCCAAAGATCCCCATCTTAAAAATGTGCGTATGGCAGCTCTTGGGCCGGAACTTATAGCTCAATACCTATTCGATAATAAACTCCTAGATGATATAGATCCGGCTAATAGTCTTGGTACAAGAGCTAATGCTCTTGGTGCAGCCAGACAGAGTAATCTTATGCGAAAAGATGGAAAAATATCGCGGGGTACCCATGCAGGAAGGTCCATAAACCTACTATTTGATAATCATGGGCATATGCAGATATTAGGCGTATATGTAGACAATACAGGTATTCGGAGATATGTTGTTAATGATGATCCAAATAGTAGAAGATACCCTTATCTCACTATAGATTTTCCACATGAAACAGATCCTAACAGGCGTGTTGTAATAACCGGCTATGGACTTTCTGAAACGGTAAAAAATACAAAGCTCCTACCTCCCCCCAGTTGGTCTGTAACTGCACCAACTCCGCGTCAGAGGAAGTTTATAGAAGATATGCGGGAGTATAAGAAGTTAGTAGTTTCCTATCAGGGTACAATAGATAATAAAAAACAAATTGCTTCCATTACAACAAGAATGACCGAGATTGAAACAGAATGGGGTATAGATAGGCAAACAGGTCAACCAGACCCTGCAAAAAGAACAAAACTCCCTGTTATAAATACTCCTAGAGGATCAAATCGTGCTACAACAATAGAAGGTATTCTTAAAAGTATAGGCGTAGATAGTAATTCTGCTGAACGTATATCGGCAAATTCCCAACAACAACTTGAAAATGCCAGACAAATAGAAAAGAGCAGTGGGCCAACTCCTCAAGATCCTAAGAGTGGTCTTCGTGAACAAGACGCTGAAAAGGCTCGTAAAAAATGGGGCTGGTTATATAAAACTCTTGGCGCTATTCCGATTGCAGGAATCGCCATGGATACAAAATACGCAAGAGCAATTGAATTGCAGCTAGAGTCTGAAATAGCGGCTGCAGAGAAGGCGGGTACAACAGTCCCGTTTTCTAAGAGACTTTGGCGGGCTGGACAGATGGTCCAAGAATATGTCTGGCCTTTTATTATTACATCTCATATGGTTGAGACGCATGATACACTGGCTAAACAGGCAAATAAGATACTAAATGAAGACCCTTACGCAATTCAAGATCCGAAATTAATGAGTTCGTTTGGGGCAGTATCTCCAAGAGATAAAGAAATCTTACATAGAATGAACGATACAGTTAGAGCCGCCAGTTTAAGTAATCTATATGAAAAATATGGTAATGAACCTTATGTAACTCCTTTTCAAAAGGGAGTAAAATCTGCAAAAGAGGCCCTGAGCAGCCGTACTCCATCATTTATGGAACAGGGAACACCGCTAAAATATCCTGCAGGTAAAAAGACTACAGCCGGTAGAGATGTGTACATTAAGGGGTTGGACGATCCAAATGAAGATTTTGGTCCCCGGCTAGTCTCTGAAATGTCCAGAACCTTTGAGCAGGATGGTAAATGGACTAATGTTCCCAGCATACACAGGGGACAGGAATTTACGCAGGAACAGCTAGGAGGAATGTTGAATAGGGGAGAAATAGAACCTACCAGCACTCATGGAAGTCTGGAAGAGGCGGAACAAGCCGCAAGAAAAAGAAGTGACGAAATGTCATTTATTAATCAATAGCTAAACAGAGAAAGGAAAAGCTATGTATACTTATGGTAAAGACTACATTATGGGACTTATGAAGAAACAGGGCGAACTCAGCCCCGTTCCTGATAAGGCTCTGCACCGGGAAAAAGTTGACAAATCGGTTGCTGGCCCTACGAAACGGGACAAGCAGATTGTCAGTATGCCCCGCAAGGCAGACCCCAAGAACAAGTTCGATCCCGCTGTATTCAAAATGGCAGATCAAAAAGACTACTAAAAAGGTAACTTAGCATGGACGATACACCTCTAGGTGATACTCCTGCCTCTGCTATTCTTGATGACGTTCCCGGTGTTGTAGGGGCGATCAAGTCTAAGTTCAACGATGCGGAACATGGCAGATATCAGCATGAACAGCGCTGGCTGAAAAGCTACAAGAACTTTAGAGGCATTTACGATTCATCCACACAGTTTCGTGAGACTGAGCGTAGCCGTGTCTTTATAAAGATTACAAAGACCAAGGTTCTTGCAGCATTTGGTCAGATTATTGATGTACTGTTTGCCAACAAGAGATTTCCCGTTGTTGTAGAGTCTTCCCCCATGCCGGAAGGTATAGCAGAATTTGCACATCTGGACGTTACTGGACAGATGGCACAACAGGGGCAGGGACCGCAGGAACCTCCAGATCCTTATGGATTTGCAGGAGATGGCCGCAATCTCCCACCGGGAGCTATGGAAGCAGGACAACCGGAAGAAAATCCTCTCGGCGGTCTTGCAGGGGAGTATGAAGGTGCCAATCTGGCAGAAGGCCCCGGTAGAATGGGAGAACCACAGATTTCTCCTGCCAGAGAAGCTGCCAGACGCATGGAAAAGTGCATACACGATCAATTGCAGGAAAACAATGCTGTCAATGTTTTACGACATTCCATATTTGAATCGGTTCTTCTGGGGACAGGGATAATAAAAGGGCCATTTAGCGAGTCTAAAACACTGCACCGCTGGGATGAAGACAGAAACTATTCCCCATTTAAACGCACTGTTCCAAGAGTGGAATCGGTTAGCTGTTGGGACTTCTTCCCTGACCCGAGAGCTACCAGTATAGATGACTGTGAATACGTAATTCAGCGTCATAGAATGAATGCGTCTCAGCTTCGCAGTCTTATGGATCTTCCGTTCTTCAGGCAGGATAACATTGTTGAGTGTCTGAGTACAGGGCCTAACTACAATAACAAATACTATGAAGAAACCATACGCAGGGAAAACGTAGAGGACTTCAATGACAATACCCGCTTTGAAGTGCTGGAGTACTGGGGAATGCTGGACTCCCGGTTAGCCTCTGAAATCGGACTGGACGAAGGGGCTATTGATGATCTTACAGAAATTCCTGTAAACCTGTGGGTCTGTGGCAATCATATCATCAGGGCAGTACTCAATCCTTTTATTCCCTTTCGACTTCCCTTTCATGCCTTTCCCTATGAGATCAACCCCTATCAGCTATTTGGTGTTGGTGTTCCTGAGAACATGGAAGATGCACAGCTACTTATGAATGGTCATGTACGCATGGCAATCGATAATCTGGCACTTGCTGGTAATGTCGTATTTGATGTAGATGAGGCCAGTCTGGTACCCGGACAGAACTACGACATCTATCCCGGTAAGGTTTTCCGCAGACAGTCGGGTAATCCCGGCACTGCGATCAATGCAGTCAAGTTTCCCAATACTGCAGGAGAGAACCTGCAGATGTATCAGGCTGCACGACAGTTAGCAGATGAGGAAACAGGACTACCCAGTATCATGCACGGACAGACAGGAGTATCCGGTACTGGCCGTACTGCTGCGGGACTTTCCATGATTCTGGGCGGTGCCAATCTGAGTATTAAAACTGTTATAAAGAATATAGATGACTTTCTACTAAAACCACTGGGAGAGTCGCTGTTTCACTGGAACATGCAATTCAACGAAGAGAAGCCAGACATAGTTGGCGATCTTGAGATTAAACCCCAAGGAACTGCAGCAGTTATGCAGAAGGAGGTGCGTAGTCAACGTCTTACAGCACTTCTACAGACTGTGGCAAATCCGATGCTTGCACCGTTTATCAAGATTCCAAATCTTATACGGGAGTTGGCAATTGCACAGGACATAGATCCTGATTTGCTGGTAAATGACGTAAATGACGCGCAAATTTTTGCAGAAATACTGAAGGGTTTAAATGCTGGACAAGGAAACGTACAGGAAGCTCCTGCCGCTGGTCAACCACCCGGCGGCATGGGACAGTCTGGAGGATTACCTGCTGGACCTGAAGGGCCGGTATCTGGACCTGCTGACGCAGGAACAATCGGACTTAGAGATGCGACGGCTGCAGGGCCGGGTGCAGGTGGTGGACCTCCTCCTGTCCCTCAAGGTGGCGGTCAATGAACAGAGGAAAGTACACGTAGAAGATGGCTAATGAAACACTAGCCCAAGAATCCAGTAAAATTTTTGGTACGGCTACTACAGAAGCTGGATTAGTTCAGTATAATCCTGATAGTTTTTCTAGAGCTGCTAGTATGCCCAAAACTCAAGATATTACGGGTAATATAGATCCTATTGGATTAATAAAGAGTAGAGATACCAGAACCTATACTCCACCCCAAGTATCAAAAGGGGGGGGAGGAGATGAGTATGAGGCTCCTTACATATCAAATATTAATATAGTGGCCCCTACATTAAATGATACTGGAAAACTTACCAACCAGAAAGAGTTTCAAAACCTTTCTAATGAACAGCTAAAGGCTCTTGGTCTTTTGGGAATGACACCAACCAGTTTAGAAAAAAGTTTTTATAATCTATCGCGTATGGAGGATTATGATGTTTTTAGTAGTTTAACAAATGCTACTTTTCAAGGAACAGGCATTAAGAGTGCTTGGGATTTAGGTACTAAAGCATTAAATGGTACTTTTGCAAATCTATTTTCTAAAGCGCAAACTATGGACCCTATTGCCGCATCAAAATTAATATTGGCTGCAAATCAGTTTGCTAATATTAATTTAGACGATCCTCTTGGTAAAGCAGCCCAAAATATTGAAGATATATTTACAGGAATGGCTGATTTTATAAATGATCCTATAGGGACTCTTGACTCATTCTTGTCAATGGCCGGAACATATAATGAATATGGAACATATGCTCCTGAGATTAATAATTTTAATGTAAATGGTGTAGAAGAAACTTTTATCAGCGATAAAAATGGTAATGTTGTAACAACACCCGGTTTTGTACAGTCATTTCTTAAAGGGCCTATGATTATGGCACCCGCTATGGATGTTTTGTTGGAATTTTTTACTGGAACAAGTGTACAAGAACATGCACAGGCAAAAATGGATAATTATAATTTAGCCAGAAGTCTTCCGAGTATTGATGTAGATCTTGCGGGTGTTCATGGAATAGATGCCCAAACCGGGTCAGTAACAAGTTTAGCAGGTTTAGCTGCGTCAGGATCTACTGCATTTGTATCAGTGGATATACCGGGACATGGAAAAACAAATATAGATCTGGCAGCATTTGATAAAGACGGTATCAAAAGTGCTGTTTCTTCAAATATTGATTTTTATGATAGGCCAGAACTTGAAAACACCCTAGAAAATTTTATTAATGCTAATAGATCAGCAATTGATTCCAAAGCATCTGAAGTTGGAGAAGCTGCTAATGCGCTAGTCGATTTTGCCTTTACCGATTTGGGCATATCCCAGACAACAGGTGGAACCTTTGTTGACTCTAATGCCACTCATATAGATTTAGTAAACGCTGTTCTAAATGCACTGGTAGATTCTAATATATCTCCACAGCCCAAAGCCCCAGCCCCAAACGATAAGTTGATAGCAATATCAAAAATTCCGCATATTGCAAATATGATACAAAAAGTACAACGTGACCGCCTAATTAGACACCCTGAAGAAGTTATCAGTACTCAGGAAAATATATTTTCTCTAGGGGGATATGAAGGACAGGGATATAATTCTCCTGATCCTAGTTGGGATGCTTTGGATTTAGCTGAAAAATCAATGGCTATAACTGGTAAAAATACTTGGAATCCAGAATTTAATGAGGAGGACAGACGGGCAGCATTTTCTATTAAAGGTCTGCTAGATGAAGGCTCCAACGAAGCAGGTCCGGGTACTGGTGTTGCAGGGCCGGATATTGCAGGTGATATAGAAGGTTATGATCCTGCTACTGGTAGATCAACTGCTGAACAACAGGCTATAAATGATGCTGCTTGGGATGCACAATTACAGGCATGGGAAGCAGAAGGTGCAGATCCTTCTGGAATATCGGGCTTTGGGTCGATGGCAGGTAGTGACTACGACACGGGCTATTAGCGGACATTACTAACGATTCTGATTAATATTATAGGATTAATTATGGTAAGCATATCAATACAGGAAATTGAACAGAATATGGCTGCAATGCCAGAGGACCAAAGGGCAATTGCTGAAGAAGCAATAAATATGCTTTCTGAGGAACAGATAGATGTTTTGCTTGATGTTTTTGGTGTAGATTTACTGGATGAAGGAGGAGTAGCGGAAGAGGGGGAAGAAGAACTAATACCTGAAGATATGCCTGTAGATGAAGATCCTCTATCTGAAACTCCTGCACCAGTAGCAGAACCTACAATGGAAGAGGCTATGGCGGAAAGACCTCCACCTATGGCTACTCCTATTCAGGAGGAAATGCAGGCGTTAGCCTTTGGGGATATGGTCGATCCTGCAGCAGCACAACAGATGGCCGTTCCACCAGAAATGGCAGGAGGAGAAGCACCTGTAGATCCCGATGCAATGGATGCAGAACTGGATGAAGCCTTTAATGGACAAATGGCAGGGCCTATTCAACAGGAAGGCGCTTCAGAAACGGGTGTGGCAGACGATGTAGTAGTTGATGAGGCTAAAGCTGGAGATTACATCATAAATGCTGCTGCTGTAAAACGGGTAGGGGTTCAGGATCTGGAAGAAAGAATACTTGAGCCAGCCATTAAACGACTTAATAAAAGAGGTATTAATATAACTCTTGCCAGTTTAAAAAGTCCTTCCGACCAGATACAGAATGCAGATGACACTGAGAACGTAGACATAGCAGTTTCCAATGGTGAGTACTATATTCCTGACGTACTAGCAGGAGAAATTGGTTATGATCTTCTGGATAAGATAAATAAGAGGGGTGAAAAGGAGACTGAAGAAAAGCTGGCAGAAGAAGCACCGCCAGCAGAAGCAGCAGCAGCAGTAGAGGAAGAAGCACCGCCAGAGGCATCAGCGGAACAGGCTATGTTGCAGGGGTTTAATTCTGGATCACCCGGAGGAGTTAAAAAAAAAGTAATGAATAATCAGAAGACTGTTGCTGATGCTGTAAATAAACATTTTTCTAAAAAACTTCTTCCATCTGCTTTTCCAGCTATAATGGGAAATATATATAAGGAATCTAATTTTAATCATAAAGCTAAACAAACAGGCGGTGATGCCGTAGGTCTTCTTCAAATGGAACCAAAAATGAGAGCAGATTATAAACTTTTTTTAAAAGAGAAAAGTATTGTTGATTCAATAGATTCTGAAATAATGTATTTAAAAGAGGCATTAACTACAGGAAGACATATAGGTGGAGAGAATGCAAAACGCATTTTGAATGCGTTTAAAAAACAATCCTCACGAACTAATATAAAAAGTGCCACTACAACTCTTATGGGATATAAAGGACAAACAGGCAAACGGGGATTTTTTAATCCGGGTAAACCTCACGAACAAGAGAGAATTAACCATGCCTTAGGATATTCCCCCTTACCAAGACCAAAACAAAAACCTCAACCCACTCCCCCACCTACACAAGACCAGAGTTTTATGAATACTGCTCCAGCTATAGGCTCTCCAGAAGATATAGAGGAGAATAGAATAGCAGATGAGCAGCTAATTGCCGCCACAGAGAAAGCGGCAACTCAACTCACAGCCACCCGCTAATGCGGCCCTGTGATTAACCACCAACTAGCGGCTACCCTATAGAGGCCCCGCAAGGAGGAAAAATGACTACCGAAGTACAAGAAAGTCAAGGCCCATATAAAGGCAACTATCGTGCAGACGTGTATGAGGAAGCCTCAGAAGATGCTACCCTTGGCGAACAGGTAAACGAAGAAGGACTACAAGACGAAGAGACTATCTCTTTGGGAACTAAGAAAGAGGATCACGACTTCAAAAAACGCTATGATGATCTGAAAAAACATTATGATTTAAAGGTAAACGAGTGGAAAGAAGAGAAAGAACAGCTAACCTCTGAAAGAGAGATGCTGGAAGGATTCGATGAAGTTGCCACTCCGCAGCCAGATTCTGATGTTGAACAGTTTAAAGAAGATTATCCAGAAGTTTATAATGTAGTCGATAAAATAAGTACTCAGAAAACTTCAGAAGAAGTTGAACAGCTAAAGGCAGAAGTTGGTCGCCTCAACAAGCGTGAGCAACATCTAAAGGCAAAGAGTGCTTATCAGGAATTACTAGCCCTGCATCCCGATTTCGCTGAAGTCAAACAATCAGAAGATTTCAGGGAATGGCTGGATGAACAGCCACCTAGTATAGCTGAAGGTATCACAACCAATAGTTCCGATGTCCGGTGGGCTTCTCGCGTACTTGATTTGTACAAAGCCGATAAAGGGCTTAATAAAAAAAGGGGTCGTCCAAGAGCATCAGCGGCAAATGCTGTTACTAGAACATCTTCTAAAACAGTATCTACCAACTCTAATGCCAATAAAAAAGTATGGACAACCGCAGAGATACGTAAACTTAAACCACATGAGTTTGAGAAGTTTGAAGACGAACTGGATCAGGCCCGTGTGGAGGGTCGTATCGTATAACAAAACCTATAGAAAGGATTGAAAATGGCTGCAGTTTCAACCGCTGCTGGTTATAGCAACCTACCTAACGGTAATTTTCAGGCCGAAATCTATAGTCAAAAGGTTCTTAAATTTTTCCGCCGTGCGTCAGTTGTAGAAGATATTACTAACACTGACTACGCTGGGGAGATTGAGAATTATGGTGACACGGTTCGTATTATTAAAGAACCTACCGTTACCATTTCTGCATACGCTAGGGGCGCTGTGGTTACACCACAAGACCTTACGGATGACGAAGTTCAATTGACTGTAGATCAGGCTCAAGCCTTCGCCTTCAAAGTCGATGACATTGAAGAGAGGCAGTCGCATGTTAACTTTGAGGCTCTTGCTACCTCTTCCGGTGCATATTCCTTGAAGCGTAACTACGACAAAAACGTACTACAGCTTATGATCGAAAATGCTGGTATCAAGGGAGCTTCCGGTTCAGTAGAAACGGACAGTAATCTTGGTACTACTGGTACTCCTCATACGATGGCTGGAAGTGATTCCGGTGATGAGGCCGTACAGATCATGGCTCTTATGGCTCGTAAACTAGACGAACAGGACGTTCCTGAGGAAAGTCGCTGGTTTGTCGCGCCACCCCGCTTTTATGAGCAACTCTATAAGGCGGGTTCAAAGATTGTTGAAGTTCAGGTAACGGGCGACTCTAGTTCGCCTCTCCGCAATGGTCTGGTAACTAACCAGAAAATTATGGGCTTCACTCTTTATAAATCCAATGCCCTTCGTCAGTCAGCCGATGCTACGACTACGACGGACATGGTATCACTCAGTGGTGTTGGCACAGGCGAGAACATTGTTCTTGGCGGCCACATGTCTTCGACAGCCACTGCCAACTCGATTGCTAAGACAGAAGTAATTCGTGACCCAGATTCCTTTGCGGATGTGGTTCGCGGGCTGCATGTGTATGGACGTAAGGTTATACGCGCCGAATCACTCTGCCTTGGCATCGTAGATTACGCATAGGAGGGCTTGAATCATGGCTACTGTTGATCTTACTGGTGGACAGGGTACTGGTACGCACATGCCCTCTCGCCTACGCGGTATGCACGTTATTGAAAAGACCTTTAACGTCGCAAAGTTAATCTCTGATGGAACCATCTCCTCTGTTTCGAGTGGAGATATCTTTCAGGTGCTAGATATTCCGGCTGAAAGCTGGATACTGCACGCTGGAGCAGAAGTTATTACGGCATTTAGTTCTAGTACTACTGTCGATATTGACTTTGCTGAAGGAGATGACATTGTAGACGGTGGTGATGTAACCTCAACGGGTTATCTTGCTGCAGGTACTAACGGTCATACCGACTATAC
>VTLG01006694.1_pt1 | contig 11497 bp, 18 predicted proteins | sample 4694571 | NCBI WGS metagenome assembly VTLG01 (sample SAMN12604809, study PRJNA352737) | marine metagenome | biome: ENVO:00000447; feature: ENVO:00000209|ENVO:00000569|ENVO:01000036; material: ENVO:00002151; isolation source: viral sequences binned using virsorter ... | reverse complement strand
TCAAGTCCTAATGATTGTGTTGAATCTTCTCCAAGTTCTAATCTATCTTCAGGAACAAAAACATTTCTTCTACTTACTTCTATATCTTCTTGCATTTCTTTTAAAAAATCTTCTTGATTAAAATTTTCTACAGTTTCTGGATAATTGAACAGCTTCTCCTTCTTAACATCAGGCAATTCATCTATATTAACACTTTTATCTATATATCCTTTATTTTGTAGATCTTTTAAAAGATTAATTTCCATAGTTTTTGGATCAAGGTTTTCTCTATCAGTAATATATTGAGCTTCTTTTTCAAGATTGTTTAATTTGTCATTTACAATATATTTTTGAGGATAATTAGGATCTAATTCATTTTTCCTTAGTTTTCTCTTGTTTATGTTTTCAAAAAACTCTTCTGGTAAATCAAGTTTTATTAATCTTTCTACTACACTAGGATCATGTATAGCCATCTCTTCCACTTCACCTAATGGCTGTAAAACAACTTGAGAATCACCGAATTTTGGACTAGCTATAGTAAAACGACTACTAAATTCTCTTGGGTATGTTGTTTTAACATTTTCAGTATTTTGAGCAATTCCTTTTCTATTTTTAAAATCATACACTTTTAACTCTTTTGTTCTAGGAACTTTAAATAAGTGTATTTTTCCTACTTGTTCTGTTGTTACTTCAATAGGAACTTTTTTTTGTAGTTCTTTTAATAAACTTTCAGTAGTTTCTATAGGTATGTTAGCATCTTTAAATGCTTGTTTATATAAAGGATGACTAAATCCTGCATAATTTCTTGTTGCTGAAGTCCCAAAATGACCTGCAAATTGTGATGCTTGTAAGTATGCATTTTTAATTGTTTCTATATTTTTAGGATCAACAATTCTTGAACCATATATACCACGACCTAAAGGTCTAAATGATCCCGGCTCACCCAAACCTGAAGCTTTTAGATCCATTTTATCAAAGTCTGCACCCCCATGTAGCATATAAAAATTATCGTTTACGTTTTTTTCTTTTTTTAAAATCTTTTGAATTTTCTTGGCTTGAACATCTGCCAAATCTTTTGGTTTTATTTTTATATTGCCACCTGTAGACCCTAATGTATTAAGATTAATTTCAATACGACTAGATACGTCTAATGCTCTTTCTGCTCCTTTTTTAATAAGCTTTGCTGCAGCATCACCTAATCCTGGAATTAAACCGATAACAGCACCAGTACCTAATGCACCTACTAAAAACCAATTAGGATTAGGCTTAGTAATCTCATCGTAGACTTCTTTAACAGCTATTGCATCACCTATAATCGGTGTCATCTCTGCAATAAATTTAGTTGTATCTATAGCTCTTTTTTTGTATTCTTCTTTAGTAGGATTTTTTTTAGCCCTTTTTAAAACAGGGGCTGGAGAAGAACTTTTAGCTTTTTTCTCCGAAAGGATTTGTTCTGCTCCTTCTCTCCACCTATTAGAAAAATTAGTTGTTGCCATTAACTTTATCTCTCAATAATATTAATCTTTGTAACGCAAATATAGATCCTTGCATTCTATGTACTGTCACTGGATCTGAAGCTTGTAATAAAGAATTTTGATACGTATTAATCTGATCTTCTAGCTCTGATAAAAAACAATCATACATATCTTTATTATTAACAAAACTTTTAAGTCGCCCTAAGTTATGTTTCTTCTCTTGCTTGTTGTCTTGCTGATTCTGCTGCATTTTCATTTCCTGTAAATCCTTGTTCACCTGGTGTAGGTGCTGTACCAGTTCCTATGTTTCCACCCCCACCCCCTGTTGTATCTTGTGGGCCACCTGCTTGTGGAGCTTGTCCAGGTGGAGTTGGAGGTGGTTGAAACTTTTTAAGAATGTCAGCTTGAATAGCAGCATCTTGTAAATTATTAGTTATCTTATCTGGATCTAAATCCATAGCTTTTGCAATCTCACGAATAATATAATCCATCTTAGCAAATGGAGCTAATACAGGATTACTTGCAACTTGCAAGAATTGCATTAGTCTTTGGCTACGTACTTCATTAGCCATTAGACTTTCTGTACCTTGAGCTTTAACGTCTAAATCTCCTTTAATTGCCTCATCATAATCAAACTGCATATTAAATCCAAAAAATGCTCGACCTATAGGGGCAATTAAAAAATCATCTATATTCTTAACAACACTTCTAATCGATCCATTAGCTGCTGACATTAGCATACTAATACCTGATGCAGTTCTGCCTACACCTTGAATGCCTGTCTGTCCATGAGCAAATGAAGGAAATCCTGAACTCTCATCTGCTAACACCCTAGCTTTGTCAAACAATTGCATATTCTCACCAGCTACATTTGGAAATTTTGTACCGAAAATAGCTTGGCCAGGTGCGCCACCTTGTCTTCTAAATACTTTGCCTGGATATACAGATAAATCCTGACCTGGCACAAGGTTTGTTTCATCAACCTCAATAATTAAATTGCCAGATAAAGCAGCGTTATCAATAGCCATTCGCATGAAACCATTCATAAGAGTCTGCGTATCATCCATGTTTTCTGCAATACCAATACCAAAAAAAGAATAAGGATTAATTTCGTAAGGAACAGAATAATAAGGAATACGAATAGGTTTAAATGGATTCATTACTAGTCGCAATACAACATCATTACAAATCCAAGCATTTACATTTATTTGATCTAAGTCTTCTAATTCAGGGGGTATAGTCACTCCATGATCTTCAAGTATGTCTCTATCTACATATCCCCAAAATTCTAATAGCTCATATCTGGAAGGTGTATGGTCGTAACCACTATCTTCCATGTCTTCTTCCCAATACTTACGAGTATACGTTTCTCCTCGTTCAATAGCTTTTTCAATTGAATCTTCACTAAAATATGGACGAGATTTTAATGATCTTAATTGTGTCCTTGACATCTTATGTCTTTCAATTACAAATTCTACCTCATCCATACTGTACGCATCAGGATCAGGATAGAAATTCCAAATAGACACATGAGATGTAGATGGCACAGTTTTAATTAAAGGATCGTAATTACCATCTTTATCCCATTTAGGATATTCTTTATCTAGAGCAAATGGGCCTTTCATAACACCAGTTCCGAATAACGCCATTTCAAAAGCTAGTGATCGTAATTGTTTATTAGCTCCTGATTCTTCTAATTGATCATGAATCTTCTTTTCCATCTTTTTAGCAGCAATAGTAGCTGGATGAAATGTAACACTTGTTTGTGTTGTTCCTTTACCTTCAATTACTTTTTCCGATACAGGCTCTAGTTTTTTCTTTAATGGCCCTAAACGCTCCTCAAGATTATTTAAAGTATCACCTGCTTGTAATTCTGTATCTGGACGTATAGCAAAAGGTTCTGTCTTTGGTGTTTCTTCAAAAGCATCCTTTAATTCATTAATACCTTTTTCAGCATTAGGATCTAAGTTAATATGAACAGCTTCAGCTACACCATCAGGTAACTTAGTCGGATCTACACTTAAAGGAAATTTAGAACTTCCAAATAAAACTTCAATAATCTGACCATACGCAGCTAATGTTTTAGTTTTTGTAACTTTAACAAATACACGAGACTTTTCAGTTTCAGTAAATTGTACATCGCTACTATATAAGCCTCTATAATTTCTATAGGCTCGTAACCATCTTGCTTCATCTTTTTGTCGAGAGTCTTCAGCACGTTTAAATTTGCCCATGATGAATGAAATAACACCATTCTCTTCAAAGTCTTTAGAGTACTCTTCTGTATCCTCTTTTAAAGAAGATATATTATCTGTATCGAAAGGTATTTCTTTTTCTACTGCCATGTTATTTAATATCCAAAATTAGGGTCTGCTACTTGAAAGCCTGAGTTTGATGTTAAAGGATTATAATCAAACAAATTACTTCTAGGTCTAGTCATAATGCCATATCGTAATGCATCATATAAGTGATCTTCTGCATGTGTGTCTACATCCTCTGGATTCTTTTTATCCAATGGTATTGCTGGGAGTTGAGAGATAGTATTTGTACAGTTGTTAAAAAAGACCAAGCGAGGCTTTTCAGTAAATTCATCGACTTGCAATCGTCTGTGTATTTCATTTTTTCCTGCAATTCTACTACCTTTACTTCTATCTGAGGGTCGCCAACGACACCCCTTAATAATCATTTGTTCAGCCAAAGATGGGCCAGTATCACCACGCTTATGCCAAAGGCTACTATCCAACACACCGTAAATAATACCACCATCGTCTTTCTCAGCTTCTAAAATTAAATCAGCTAAATCTGTCGCTAAAACTTTTTTAACATACAGTTCTCTATAAATAATTAATTGCTCATCAGGAGCGATAGCGAACCATAGTACACCAGTGTAGCTTCCATAACCATAGTCGCAAGCCCTAAATTTTTTCCAACTATTTGGGATAGTGAAAGGCTCAACAACGTGAATCTCTCTATTAAACTCTGGAAAAGCCGATCCTTCTGCAACATCCCAATCTCCTTCTAATAACTGTTTTCTTTGATGGTCAGGTAAAGACAAAAGCATTGTTTCGTATTCACCTGAATCTGCTAAATAAGGATTATCGAATAATCTAGCTGGAATAAACTTTCGTTTAAATAAAGGGTTTCCTTCTTTACTATGTCCTTTTGGGTACTCTAGCCTATTTCCTGTTTCTATGTCTGTTGCCCAAAACGGTTTATTATACGGTGATGGGTCTATAAACATTTTTTTAACCCATTGATGACCTGCACCACCTGGATTAGTTGTTGCTCTCATATAAATAGGAAGATCGTCACTAGCAGTACGTAAACGAGAGCGTAAGTAATTCCACGCAAAAGGCGTGGGCCATTGAGTAAGTTCATCAAATCCAATCCATGTAAATGCCAAACCTTGATAGCGTAATACATCTTCTTCTCTATCTAGGTATGAAAACCATAATCTACCACCTGATGGGGATACCCATTGCATTTTACGTTCAGACCATTTAATATCAGGAATTACTTTAGGGTATAACTCCTGTGACTTCCATACTAATTCACGTAATTCTTCGGTTGTGTGTCTAACTAATAATCCTGAAAACTGCGGATGTGTTATATATCTTAGTGGGTCAGCTAACATAGCATACGACTTCCCACCACCTGCTGAGCCACCATATAGTACTTCACGTTCTGATGAAGCTAAGAAATTTGTTTGTGGCCCTTCATTCGGTCTAAAAATTATGTTATGACCTTGTAGGGGGTCTAGTACTTCTTGATTCTGTTCAACTACAGGTTCAGAGGTACTCTTTAGCTCCTGTTCTTTGCTTTTCAAGCTTTTCTGCCGCTTCAAGGGCTTTTTTGTACCTTTCGGCCCACTGGCGTTTAACTGAAGCTGCCTTCTTACGGTTCTGCTCATCCTTTATCCTTTTACGTAATCCTACATGAGATATATACCGATCTGTTTGTGTACTTAACCAATTAGCAACTTCTCTATAACTATATTGTCGTAAGTGTATTTTAGCTTTTTCTAAAGTTTCTAGTTCAGTATCAACTGGCAGTAAAACGTCTGGATCGTCAGGAGAAACAATATAACCAAAAGGAATTGTTCTTGATATTCTTGGAATAGGCAACCACTGACTTTCAGTATCCATAGTATCTGGTTCAGGCAAAGACCAAAAACCTATACTTTCTGCTTGAAGGTTCATGTTCGTTTTCTTTTTGTTGGTGGTTGTCTTTTTTTATTGAAAGAAGATGGCGTGATACGTAAGTTTCTAGTTGAATTATTTAAAGGATTCATATTAATGTGATCTACGTCCTTACCATCTCCTTTTCTAACTAAGCCTCTCTTTTTGAGAGCATTACGTGCAGCATTTCTAGCTGCTCTTCTTTTCTTTTGAAGGGGAGTTGCATGATATGTAGCATACTCTCTATTATAATTTCGTGGCATCTTGCTCCTCATCTTTAGGTGGCAAAATAAATAAACCACTAGGCGAGGTCACTTCCATTTTTTCAGTTTTATTATGGCCTGTCCTATCTAGTAAATCCTTAGCGGCTGTCATTTTATCTCTTATGCCTAATTCTGTAGGATTTTCTAAAGCATTGCCCATAGCAAATGCTGCTCTAGGAGCAACACGAGCTAGGTATTCTTTTGTTGCCTCACCAATCTCTTCTTTAAGTCCTCTAATAACTTCTGTTGTTGATGTATTATCAGAGTATCCAGCTAGTTGTTTAGCCATAATAACATTACCATCAGCTTGATCAAATAACAAGCTCATAAATTTTTGTTGTTTTTCAGTAAGGACTTTTGGCATTGTTGCTATTCTTTCTCTTTAATTTTTTTTGGTGTTGTATGAACTGTGAAATTAACACTAAAAGATCGTCTTTCACCTTTAGTTTTAAATGGATAAACAGTATGAAACATATATGCAGGAAAAATAATAAAATCCCCTACCTGTGGTTTAAACATAAAGTTAGTTGAACAATATGGTTGAGAACTTCCATGCATAAACTGTATATGTCCATGACTAGGATGGTGATCTTTATAATCCTCTTCCCATTCTTTTTCAATACCTTTAGGTAATTTTAAATATCCTACACAAGATAACATAGAGTCAGGATGAACATGAACAGGATTATATTCTCCTTCAAACTGTCTAACAAACCAACCAGAAGTTGCTCGTATAGAATAATCAGAGTTAGGATCTAAACCTCTAGCTCCCATAGAAGTATAAGCTTCTGTGTTTAATTGATACTTCATTATAAAGTCTTTCATTTCTTCAAAAAAAGAATTTAATATATCATCAGTAAATTTAAGCTCTTCTTTAACTTTACCAACTAAAGTATCCGACCAATCCTCTAACTTATCATTCATAGAATTATTTAACTTTTCTACGAAAGAAGGAGATAATTTTTTGTAACCTATTATAGGGCTAAAAGGTGTTATAAACTGTTCATCTTGTTGAGGTGAAAAAATATTAGGCATCTTTTTTATCCTTATTCTTAGGAACTTCAACAAAATTCATATTTACACTAAAAGATCGTCTTTCACCTTTAGTTTTGAATGGATAGACACAATGAAACAATTGATTAGGAAAAACATAGAAATCTCCAACTCTAGGCTTAACCATAAAATTAGTTGATGTATAACCTGAAGATGTTCCACTTAAAAACTGTATATGCCCATTACTAGGATGGTGATCTTTATAATCCTCTTCCCACTCATCTTCTATACCATCTGGTAAACTCAAGTAGCCTACACAAGATAATCTACATCCTGTATGGATATGAACAGGATTATACTCATTTTCAAATTGTCTTACAAACCAACCATTAACAATCTGAATACCATAGTCGTACTTTTCGCCATCTAATTTTTTTCTATTAAAAGAATTTCTTTGTTCACTAAAGTTTTGATACTTTCCAACGAAACTAGAAACTTCTCTTAAAAATTCTTTATTAATATCATCTGTAAATAATAGTTCGTGTGATACTTTACCTACTAAATTATCTGAAAAATCTTCTAATTGGTCATTCATTTTACTGTTTAAATTATCAACAAATTCAGTAGATAATTTTTTATAGCCCATTGTTGGGCCAAAGGGAGTTATATATTCTTCTTCCCTTTTCGGTACAAAAAAGTTAGCCATGTTGGATTATTCTCCTTGTCTAGATGCATAATCCTCTGCGTATGTTCCTGTTACATTAAACATGTCTTTGTGTTGTGGTATTGATTCTTCTTTAAATCTAGTCGTATATAAGTTGCCTTTGTACATAAAACTAGGTACTTGTTTTTCTCGTCTGTGATAACTAAATGCTTCGCCAAACGATTTAAAAATTGGTTCATCTTCTTCAACTACTGTTTCAGTACCTGTCGTATCGTCTACTGTCGTATCGTCTACTGTCGTATCGTCTACTGTCGTATCTAAGTCTGGGGGCATTTCATCTGCCCCTGCACTTGATCCTAACTCAACATTTGGAGCTTCTAATACTTTTTCCATTTCATTTAAAATAGGTTCAATCTCTACTATTCTTTCACCATCTTCTAATGCTTGTCTTAAAGAAGAAACTATTCTATTTACTAATGGGTAGGGTGCTATTCCTTTTACACTACCTAAATCACCTAAAATAGCATCATCTGCATCTTTCCTAATTTTTGGGCCTTCCAATCTAGGAGTTTTAGATGTCTTAGGGGGAATTACTTCTGCAAATTTAAAATCATCTGCTCCTGACTTTATGCCTCTACCTAATGAAGGTTTTGATGCCATATTACTAGACCGTAACTGCACAGTGGGAGGTTTAGGACGACTTCCTAGTCCTGGTTTTGCAATTCCTAAATCAGAACTTTTCATTGAACCAGAACTTCTTATTCCTTCAACGCCTTTTTTTGTAGCTTTTGCTGTAGAAATTACTTGATCTACATTCTTAGTTGTAGCTCTAGTAACTCTTGTACCTTGCTTAATTAATTCTTCTGCTGCTTTTTTAGTTAGTTTCTTTGCCCCTTCTTTAGCTAATTTTTCTGCTACTTTTTTAGCAGCTACTCTTATTAGCATACCTCCTAGCGCATAAACAACTGGTACAAAAAATGCCATTTTATGGTTCTCCCTTTAATTTAATCCTGTGTAGTATTCTTTTATAGACATAACAACATGCAGTCTACCTGCCGTTGCTGCTGTGACTTTAATAATTTCGCTTGCAGTTAAGTTTAAATTATTTGTTAGTAATTCTGTTGTGCCATTTGCACTAATAGATTTTGTTTTAAATAAACTAAATACAGCACTAGCACTATCCGTTACTGTTACTGTAATCGTATCAGCATTTCCACTATCTTCTGATACAAGAATAGATTCAATAATGGCGTAATGTTTAGTTGGTACAGTATAGAGCGTTGTCGCATCCGTTGTCGTTAAATCAACTTTTGCATTAATGGCTCTAGCTTTAGGTAAAGAATCTGCCATTATATATCTGTTCCTTTTGTCTTTGTAGACTTCTTTACTTTTTCAGGTATAATCTGACAAGCAGGTTTAGCTAAGTACACAGTCGGACTTCTCAGTATAATATTAGCTTTAACATTGGCCTCTGCAAAACATTCATCTTTTGTTTCTATTAATTCTAAACCTGTAATCATATTACAAGACTCTACGTAAGGCGCAGAACATACTAGAATTATAGGTAGCCACATTAGACTAGCTCGAAATGCGGGCCATCTATAAATGCTCTTCTGCCCTCTGAGCGGCGTATATCAATATATTGATTCATTAATTCTTCTGCCGTACCTTTGGAATCATTTAAAGGCATATGCCAAGCAGCACCCCATCGAATCTGCGTTCCTTGTGCTACTGCCGCAGCTTTCATTGCATCAGCAATGTCATCATAAAGATTTAACTCCCACGATGCTCTTGACCCAACATACGCCATAAGATCGACTGCATGGCTTGTGCCTGTAGATGCCTGTGGCAGATGGCGGGAGTTCATTGTCTGTGACGCACCTTTTTTGACTAACGCAGCCTGCTCACTTTTTGTACGCAAGCCACAAATCACGCCAAAATCAACTTTACTCAATGTTATGGCTTCTTTGACGATATTCACTAAGGACTCGTTTACGCCATTCAGTCGCTCTAAGCTTCTTGAACTTAATGTATAACTCATGTCTTTCTTTCCTTTTTTTAACGTGGCTATTATGGTATTTTAATCTTGTTACTGGATATCGCCTATCGCCTAAATAGTTTTGACGATATGGAATGTACGTCATTTCCTCGCTTTAGCACCAAAAAATTTACTGACAGATCGTATCCCAAACGATGCGGCCACTATCGCTCCCAAACTTATTTGATACCAGTCCGGCATATTCTGCAATGCGATAAACCCATCAGTTACGATCTGTCTCCCCCAATCGCCACAGAAACATAGAATCAAAGGAAGCGAAAACAAAATTGTCAGCCATTCGTCTTTCCAGCTCGATTGTGTAGCACGTATAGCGGCCAATTCCCAATCGATCTCACCTGTCGCTTCTTTCATACGAATCTGTGCTTCAGCTTTCTGCACAGCCGTTTTACCATCTATGTAACTTGTAGCGAGTCCACCGACTGAACTCAATAAAGAGGATATTGCGTTAAATCCTAACATACTATTTCTTCTTCCCTGAAAGATACTCTACATCATTTGTAGGAAACATTCTTTTTAGCCATTGTATAATACATTGCATCTTTTTCTGCCTTTCAGAGTATCTATAAACCTTTTGATTTTTACCTTTCGTCAAAAGATAACTAGACTTATCAAGAATAATAAACTCAACCATATTATTTCTTTTTACGCTTAGATCTCTTTTTGGGTGGGCTACCTACACCTATAACGAGAGTCATACATGCTCCCTTTTTCTTTGTTGCTCCACCTTTTTTATAACCTACCTGTACACCTTTTTTCTTAGCGTCAGCTTTGGCTTGCGCTTTACCTTTAGCTGTATACGGATAATGTTTATTTCCAACTTTAGGCATCTACTTAATCCTTCTCATTTGCACATTTCTTAGCTTCTTTACAAGCCTTGGGATTCTTACATGTCATTCCACATGGAATCTGCCCCCTATCTGTAAATTGCCCCATCTTATTCTTTTCCACATTGATGACCTTTGCCATCTAATATTTCTTTATAGCATCTAGGGCATATTGTCATTTACAATTACATCCTTTACTTCCTGTGACATAACCTGCCACGATTCCTACGACACCAACTAGGGCATTGTTCAACAGAGCTAAGATGCCCTCATCAAATTCACCACCCATCTCTGATGCCATCATAAATTCATCTACGACTATAATGCCTAGCAAGCCCATAAGACCTAACGCTAGGATCATTACAGTTATATGTTTCATATTGTCCATCATTTTACACCTATTGTATGACAACCACTAACCATCACAGCTATGTATAGACATAAACCTATAATAATAAGTTTGCCGTAATCTAAATCCCACGCAGTACCTTCACCACGCTCACTAAAAAATGTTATAATTCTTCCCCACATATTACTTTTTCCTTTTTAAATTATCCACTATCTTAACAGGATTTACGTATCCACCTGTCCGAAAAACTTTCTTTTTTATTGCTTTTTCTTCTTTTTTTCTGAAGTCTTCTTTTTTAGTATTGTTAATTTTTTGATTCTTACGTTTTTTTCTAAGGTATTCAATATCTGTTCCCTTAAATTTAAAATTAGTGTTTTCTCTAGAGTTTATAGTTCCTGGATCTCCACCTTGTCTTGGACGAGGCTGACCTGACACAGACTTTCTTATAGTTTTAACTTTTTTCTTTGAGCCTGTATTTGGAATCATTACGCCCCCTTTTTCAATGAAATCAGGATAATAAAATATTAAAGATCCTTCAGGAACTTCTTCTCCATCTCCCTTACGGCTAATAAGTTCTTTCATTTTATCTTCGCTATAAATTTTACGTGCCATTATATATTCTCCCTTTGCTCTACTTTAGATGAGACTTCTACTCTAGACTTTCCACCATTGACGTACAACCCAAACCAAGCTGCTCCTGCGCCTACAACGAC